>Ga0209798_10000093_pt1 | contig 47456 bp, 52 predicted proteins | sample DOMMetBare3Fresh_FD_187475 | JGI IMG/M metagenome (GOLD analysis project Ga0209798, IMG submission 187475) | Wetland sediment microbial communities from St. Louis River estuary, USA, under dissolved organic matter induced mercury methylation -... | ecosystem: Environmental > Aquatic >...
AATGGCATCAATCGTTTATTAAAAATTGATTGTGCCGCATCTGCTTCATCACGATATACATGACTTGTATCCTGAACAAATACTTTTGTATTTTCTCCGCTTAACATGGCAATTGCAAATTGATTGGCCATCGTACCGCTTGGCATATAGATAGCCTTTTCTTTGCCAGTAATTGTTTGAAATTTTTTTTCAAGTTCTTCAACTGCACCGCCTGACCCGTACCGGTCCGCCTTGATCGGTTGTTTACTGTTTGCAAGTTGTAACTGTTCTAAATAAGGAAGGCCATCATAAATCTCACCATCTCCAAAGAACTTTACTATAGGTTCACTGGCCGGGGTCAATTGCTTTTTTGAATCATTCGCCAATAAAGGCATTGCAGGTAAAACAGCCGGTAATAGAGTAAGCCCTGAGGCTTTTAGAAAACTTCTCCTGTTGACTGACATGATAAGCGATTTATTCTTACCAAATTACGAAGATTCGATGACGAACAGTATTTCACGTAAACCGATAAACCGCAGTTTTATTCGTAAACTTACTTCCCAAAATTGAGTACAAGTTGGTATTGCAATAAATATTAAAAATAGGTTGATTTGTATTCTACTTTACCGCCATGCAGCTAATGATGTACATAGGGAACGATCACATTGAAACTGTCTCACTCGATAGGGAAAGAATATCGAAGCCGGGTTACCTTGGCACTTTCAAAAGAAATTTAAAAATGAAATACAAGGAGCTGATAAGTCAGCATGGGTCACCTGCAGATTTTATTGTTGTTAATCCGATTCCATCATCCACATCTGTCAACCAGAGTTATCAATCGCAACAGGGATCATATTGATCTATTTTGATTCTTCCTGCGGCGGTTGTTTTTTATTTTCTTCTCCTTCAAATTTGTGAACGACCTTATCCCATAGTTCTTTAGCTTCTTCTTTAAAAGTTTCAAACTTCTCCTGTGCCATATCAGCTAACTCGCCACTTTTTGCTTTTTCTATAAGCACTTTTGCTTCTGCTTTCAATGCTTCGAATTTTTCTTTTGCTTTATCAGCCAGCTCGCCACTTTTTGCTTTTTCCATCAGCTCATTGGCTTCCATTTTCAATGCTTCGAATTTTTTCTTAGCCTTATCAGCATATTCACTGTTCTTTACTTTGGTCCATGCTTCTTCTGCTTCTGTTTCCAGTTTATCCCATGCCTTGCCTGCTTTGTCACTTACTTTTTCAGCCATCTCTTCGGCTTTATCAAGAATAGATTCCTTTTTTGGGGCATCTGGTTGTGTTGTTTTATTTTCTTCCATAACATATTTTTTAATTCATGAAAGGTACTGAAAATAAACCCCGGATGTTACCGGGGTTATTATTCTGCTCTTATTGCGTACTGAGGTCTTTTCGGAATTTCATAATATACTGTTCAGATTTTGCAACAGCTCCGTCCAGCAATTTTACTCTATCATCCCAGGCCGTATTGCCATATGTTTTAGAATATTCATCACGGAAGGCTGGAGTGCCAGCCGGATTAGGGGGATAATAACCAGCTTGCAGGGATTTAAATCCATCTTTAAGATTACGTATGGTAACAGTTGTCTGATCTGATCCATCCCACAACTGTTCAAAATATGATAAACTCAGACTTTCAATAAATGCCCCTTTTGCATTTTTGTTCAGTTTGGCTGCTCTTGCCAATTCCCGCCTGTAATCTGCAATAACAAGACCTTGTTTCAAATGATTGACTGTAACAATAAAACTTTCTGCAACTACATCGGGCCGCAGGCTTAAGCTATCCATAAAACGATAGGTGCCATTCCGGGTATCTTCAAGTAATGGAAAGAAATTTTTATCCAGATCAAGTGAATGGGCGGCAGCATCAGTTCTTGCCTTATCAAAATCTTCAAAAGATTTATTACCCTCTACAAGATGATAATAACCGGCATATTCGCCGCTTAAGATTTCATAAACACTGATCTGGTTATCACCCTTGTGAAATTTAGCGACGTGTAGCTTGTAGGCTGCTTCAAAAGCCATCTTCTGTCCTGGTTTTGGTTTTACAGTATTGACAGTTGCCAGGTCTTTTACCTGCGTGGCTTGCTGCGAACTGGCTGTAAAAGCAATGACCATTACCAGCAAAAATGAAATCTGTTTCATGTGTAGTGTGTTTTAGTTATAAAATGAGTTATTAGTTCAAAAATCAAAGCCACGGTTAAAATGCTTTAACCAGAAAAAAAAAATAAATAGTAATTCAGGTGGACTATACCGGGAATGTAATTACAGGGTGTGAGGGTTAATTGATAAGAAAGGTAGTTGAATTCCTATTCACAAAAAAAGAAAAAATAATTTTCATAATTGGTTAACCTGGTAGTAAAATAGAAAGTTCCGCTATTAAAGCGGAACTTTCTATTGTCAAGGTCGGGTATGATTTTTAATTATTATTGATCATGCATTTGCAAACTGAGATCTTATCACATTCAATGCACCACCGGCTTTAAACCATTCTATCTGTTGTTCATTATAAGTATGGTTTACTGTGATTGCATCACTGCTTCCATCTTTATGATTCAATACAACAGTTAATGCAACACCGGGTGTAAAACTGGTGAGTCCATTGATATCAATGCTATCATCTTCCTGTACTTTATCGTAATCTTCTTTATTGGCAAATGTAAGTGCAAGCATTCCTTGCTTCTTCAAATTCGTTTCATGAATTCTTGCAAAGCTTCTTACAAGAATGGCACGAACACCAAGATGACGCGGTTCCATCGCTGCATGTTCTCTTGATGATCCTTCTCCATAATTTTCATCACCAACAACTACGCTACCGGTACCAGCAGCTTTATAAGCTCTTGCAGTTGCAGGAACAGGGCCGTACTCACCGGTCAACTGATTCTTTACTGAATCAGTTTTATCATTATAAAAATTGATAGCGCCGATGAGCATGTTGTTTGAAATATTATCAAGATGACCGCGGAATTTTAACCATGGCCCTGCCATACTGATATGATCGGTAGTGCATTTTCCTTTTGCTTTTATCAAAAGTTTTAATCCTTTCAGATCAATTCCTTCCCATGGTTTAAAAGCTTCTAATAATTGTAAACGTTTTGAATCAGGAGAAACTTTTACTTCAAGACCACTTCCATCGGCAGCAGGCGCCTGGAAACCGGCATCGCCCACATCAAAACCTTTTGGAGGCAATTCAAAACCTGTTGGCTCTTTTAATAATACTTCAACACCGCTACCATTAGTGAGTGTATCCGTTAATGGATTAAACGCAATTGTTCCCGCCATTGCTAATGCAGTTACAATTTCAGGTGAAGCAACAAAAGCATGTGTGCTGGCAAGACCATCATTTCTTTTTGCAAAATTTCTATTGAACGAAGTAATGATCGTATTCTTCCTGTTTGGATCATCAATATGTCTTGCCCACTGACCGATACAAGGGCCGCATGCATTTGCAAGCACTATACCACCGGCATCTTCAAATTCTTTTATAAAACCATCTCTTTCTATAGTGAATCTTACTAACTCACTTCCGGGGGTAATAGTGAATTCAGATTTTGTTTTTATTCCTTTGCTTACTGCATCTTTTACAATTGAAGCGCTGCGGCTTATATCTTCATAAGAAGAGTTGGTGCAGCTGCCGATCAATGCTACTTCAAGTTTTGCTGGCCAACCATTTTTTTCCACCGCTTCTTTCATTTTTGAAATAGGCGTTGCAAGATCCGGGGTAAACGGACCATTTACATAAGGCTCAAGTGTATCAAGATTTAATTCAAGAACCTGGTCGTAATAGTTTTTTGGATTTGCTATCACTTCCTCATCCGGACGAAGATGTTCTTTTACAGAATCGGCCAATGCCGCTACTTCTTCCCGACCTGTTGCTTTCAGATAATCACTCATCTTTTCATCATATGCAAACAACGAACATGTAGCGCCAATTTCTGCACCCATATTACAAACAGTTCCTTTACCTGTTGCACTCATACTATCTGCACCCGGACCAAAGTATTCAACGATTGCGCCAGTTCCGCCTTTTACAGTTAATTGTCCCGCCACCCAAAGAATAACATCTTTTGCGGATGTCCAGCCACTCATTTTACCGGTAAGTTTTACACCAATAAGTTTTGGCATTTTTAATTCCCATGGTAAACCAGCCATTACATCAACCGCATCTGCGCCACCAACACCGATAGCTATCATACCAAGTCCGCCGGCATTAGGAGTGTGGCTATCTGTGCCTATCATCATACCGCCCGGAAATGCGTAATTTTCCAACACAACCTGGTGAATGATGCCTGCTCCGGGTTTCCAAAAGCCGATCCCATATTTATTAGAAATAGAAGAAAGAAAATCATAAACCTCGCGGTTTGTCTCAATCGCTAATTGCAGATCCTGCTTTGCTCCAACTTTTGCCTGTATCAGGTGATCACAATGCACTGTTGATGGAACAGCAACTGTCTGACGGCCACAGGTCATAAATTGAAGTAATGCCATTTGCGCTGTGGCATCTTGCATAGCTACACGGTCAGGAGCAAAGTCAACATAATGCTTTCCCCGATTATAAGGAGTAGCCGGTAGTGTACCGGATAAATGGGCATATAATATTTTTTCAGAAAGGGTTAAAGGCTTTCCGACTAATTTACGAGCTGCTTCAACTTTTGCGGGAAGTCCTGAATAGAGTTTTTTGATAAGATCAAGATCGAATACCATGATGAAGGATTTAAGATTTAAGATTTTCGATTGTAGATTGAAAGAAGAACTGGTTCGTAAATCCGCAATCCGCAATCTGAAATCTAAAATATGTATGGGTTGCGAATTTACGGAAATCAAACCTATGTTGATAACAGTGTGTTGGATGATTTGGTTTAAAAATCTAATTTCGCAATACCATGAACCGTTTTAAGAATTTTATAGAATGGAACGCTTTTGGCGTTTGTACCGCAATAGGCGCAAGGTTGGGAATTTCTACCAGCAAAATTCGCCAGTTTTTCATCTATACATCTTTTCTTACTATGGGCTCGCCTGTTATTATTTATATGGTGCTGGCTTTTTGGAGAAACATGAGAAGATATATTTGGGCTGCTAAAAGGAATCCCTGGTATTATCTATAAAAAGAAAAGGCTGCAAATTCTTACAGCCTTTGTTATTTCAAAAACAGTAATACTTACCGGATCGTGTCAAGAAGAATTGCTCCATTCTTTCCTTTTGAGCCGTATTTACTTTCAGCATCTTTTCCATCAACAAAAGTTATCCGGAAAGGGCCTTTTAATTTTTCAAAAGAATCCCTTGCAACTTCTTTTCCATCCAGCAAAATATACTGGCCTTCATCTACAACAGTTAAGCCGCCAAGACGAAGAATTCTTTTTTCCTGAACAACTCCAATAGGTTTTTCAACAAAGTTTCCAGTAATAGCCTTAGCAGGTTTTCCAACTACAGTTACTTCTTCTAATTCTGGTTTAGTGCTGGTAACTGAGGTTGTTGTTTTTCCGGGACTGATCGATTTTTTACCAACCACAGTTACTTCAGCCAATTCTGGTTTTGTACTTGTAATTGTAGTACCAGGGTTAACCGTTGATTTTACAGCAGCGACTGTTATGGCTTCTTCCACTACTTCTATCTCTTCAAGATTAGCAACCCTCACTTCTTTTGTTGGCTCTTCCCTGATCTCAACCAGGCTTTCAACTACACCCTCAACTTTTACTTTCTGTAAAGATTCAGTTGGGATCACAGCAGAATTAGGCAAGCAATATTTTTCTTCAAAAGCTTTTTTCTCCGGAGAAAGCGATAAAGTATAAACTTCCTTCTTGCCATTTTTTAAAGTAACAGTGGCAATGTCGCCTTTTACCGTTACAGTTCTTACATCTGGATTTGAAGTTTTGATCGATTTTTCTATTTCGGGTAAAAATGGACTTAATATCTCGCCATAAAGGTTTTCATAATAGGCTATTTTCTCATTCCATACCGTAAGCAAAAGACGTTTTACTTCTTTTTTGTTTTTGTCTTTTATCACCACTGTACAATTCCCATTATCATCTTTGATGTCGATATAATATCCTTTGCTGTTGGTGGTTGTTACATCAGGAATTGTATCGGTTAAAACGGCTGGTGTTTTTCCAGTTGAAACATTTAGCTGTTCAGTAAATGTTCTTCTGAATGAAAGAAGAATAATTGCAAACAGGGGGAATAATAATAAGAATCTTCCCGCATGTCTTTTTGCGCTTTTTGTTTTGTTCATCATGGCTATACGTTTTTTTAATGAAGAAAAATTGAATTGGGTAGCTATACTATATTGATTGTTGCCGATCACTTTCAGCAACAGGTATTGATATTCTTTTTTATCTATTCCGTTTTCCACTACTTTATTATCGGCAATGAACTCAAGATTCTGGCGAATAGATCTTTTTAATAACCATGCAAAAGGATTATACCAGTTAATGATACAAAGCATTTCTGCCCAGATAATATCTATGGTATGTTTTTGTCTTACATGAACAAACTCATGTCGTACTATCTCTCGAAGCTCATCTTCGGTATGCTGGCTGGAATTAATAAAGACTGAATTGCCAAAAGAGAAGGGAATGATACTTTCATCCACCTGGTAAACTTTTATTCCATCAGCCGAGATCAGTTTTGATCTTTTCCGGATGCGTAAAAATGAAACATAGCGGATAAGAAAGCGAAGTAACAATATGGCGGCACCGATCATTAATACAAAAGCGGTCCAATCCCATTTATCATAGCTGGTTGACCAGATCGGTACTGGACAAACAGATGCTTCTTCAAGTGCAATGGTGTATTGATGTACAGAAGGGATAAGCCGTATAATATTATTTTCTGCTCCGCTGTTGTTTCCAATTAAAGAAGAAATATTTATAAATGGAATAAAAAAAGAGAGTAGGGTATATCCTAACAAATACCAGCGATTGGAATTATAAAACGTTAGTCTTCGCAATATGAACTGGTAGAACAGCCATACTATTGAAAGGCTTATTGACAATTTTACCAGGTATTGAATAAGTAAAGACATAAGATCTTGTTTTAACTAATTAATAGTTCTCAAAGAATTCACTGGCCTTTTTCGATCATGTTAATGATCTCTTTCAATTCTTTTGCTGATAGTTTTTTCTGCTCAACAAAAAAGTTCACCAGTTCTTTGTAAGAGTTATCAAAATATTCCTTCACCACTTTGCCCATAAATTTCTTTTTGTAATCGGCTTCAGTAACCATTGGCTTGTATAAATATGCATTACCAACAAGCCGGCTGCTGAGATAGCCTTTCTTTTCAAGATTCTTGATAGTAGAAGCTACCGTGGTATAGGGGATGGCTTCATCAAGATGTTCCATAAAAGCTTTTACATTGCCTTCGCCTGTACGCCATACGGCTTGCATACTTTCTTCTTCAACATGTGTAAGGGGTTCCATATCTACGAAATTTCCGTAAAACTACGGAAATTTCGTAGATGACCAAATTTATCTCCACATTTTTAAAAAATTAACAAATGGAATTGTTGATCAGATCATTCGGGGTTTACAAATATCACTGTTGTATTTCCTTCAAACAGATCATGTACCGATATTTTTTCTTTAAGCCCAATCGACTTTAATTCTTCAGCAAAATTTTTACGGGTGATCACTGCTGCTTTATTCAATTGCATAAATGTGTTTAAGGAATCAAGGTTTTTGAAAACAGTAACCCGTTCGGGTAAATAATAAGTGTAAGAGGGATGAAATATCTGGTAACTAACGATATGATCATACTTTTTTACCATGTCAATGGTTTTTGACATAGGGTTTTGTTTGTAAATAGTCGGGTAAAGCCAGTTGAACAGAATGATGTGGAACAAAAAATAAAGAATAAAAGAGCTGATCACAGCTTTTCTGAAATTCTTTTTTAGCATAAAATAAAAAGCAATGATCGCTGCGATGGTAAGTATCAAAAGAAATGCAGCGATGTTTTCCATGCCACTTGTATTCACTTCTTTTTTTATTCCGAAATATGCTGCGACGGGTAAAGCAAGATTTATCAGGAGCAGAATAACAAAAGGATAGAGGCGGGCTTTGTTTTCATTCCATGCCTTGTTTATAAAACTGCCAAGCAGTATTGCAACAAATGTATAACATGGCATTGCATAATTGGGAAGCTTGGTACTGCTAATGCTGTAAAACACAATGAAGATGGCAACAACAGAAAGAGCAAGTTTTAAAAACGGATCGCTGAAGTTGGTTTTAAATTTCCTGAATGATTCGCCAATAAAAACAGAAGCTGGTAACAAACCCAACAAAACAATTAAAGGAACAATGATAAAAAGTCCGCCATGACCTTCCATTGGTTCGGAGAAACGTCCTAGGTTGTGTTGAAGAAAAAACCCTTTTGTCCATGCCCCGTTTGTTTCTTTATCTACAAGCAAGTACCAGGGAATAGCAACGGCACACATAATTATTCCGGCAACAAGTATTTTCCAGGAAAAAATTTCTTTCAACTTCTTTTCCCATATCAACCAGATCAATATCGCAGCTCCGGGCAATGCAATTGCTACAGGACCTTTTGCCAATGTTCCTAAACCCATTGTAATTGCACAAAGCCAAAGCCAATAGTTTTCTTTCTCTTTAAAAAATAAATACGCAGCAAATATTGAAGCTGTGTTTAAGAAAATAAGATAAGGATCGGGTACAGACATTCTGAATTCAAAAAGAAAATGAGTTGATGCCAGCAATACAAGTGCGGTAATGAATGCCTGTTTTTGCGACGAATATTTTTTTACAAAGAAATAAGTAATGAAAATTGTAAGTACACCAAATACAGCAGAAAAAAATCTTGCGCCCCATTCTGTAACTCCGAAGATCTTAAACCCTCCAAACATGAAATAATAATGCAAGGGAGGTTTTAATGTTCTTAGTCCACCATTGAATGTGGGAACGATCCAATCTCCACGTTCATACATTTCCCTTGCACATTCAGCATTGCGAACTTCGTCATATATCCATAAAGGAGTTTTGCCCAATCCGGGAAATAACAACAAAGCAGATAAACCGAGTAAGAGCCAGAAATATTTTTGTTGATTATTTTGCATGAAAAAGTAGAACGGCAAAGTTAAGAGCTTCTATCAAGGTTCATCTTTCAATGGATCATGATAAATAAAATAAACACCCCAAACAGACGATAAAGCATTAGAAAGATAAAAAAGAATACTGATGATCGGCGCTACATGAACATCAAGCAAAAAATATTCTGCTCCTTTTACAAAAACAAATTCTCTTGTGCCAAGACCTCCGCCGAGAGAAATGGGTATTACTGTAATCACTGCAGCAACAAGAAATATAAAGATCCATTCACTTTGATGGAGCGGTTGATGAAGCCCCATCAAAATACAATAAACACAAACCACCTGGAAAACCTGTACCGCAATTCCCCAAAGAAAGGTTGGCCAGAAGCCGGGTAAAAAATCTTTGAATAAATATCTTACAACAAGATATAATGCAACTACTGCCAGCAGAGAGCCGCTTATCAGGATCACATCATAAAGTTGTTTATCCAAAACGATCACACCATAAACGGAAAGTATCAGGCCTAATGCAAGTAAACCGCTGAAACGATCCAGCAGCACAGCTGCCGTGATCTTCTTATATCCAACATCAAATTTTCTTGTCAGCAATACAACTTTATATGCATCGCCGCTGATAGCGCCGGGAAGGAATAAGTTGTAAAACATACCCAGCCAATAGAGTTTCAGGTTTTGTTTCTGTGAAAGATTAATGCCGATATTCTTAAAGTAAATATTGAGACGGAATGAAGCAAGAAATTTTGAAAAAGCAAAAGCAGCAATTGATAAGAATAGCCACCACCAGTCGGCCTGCATCACCGCCTCTTTGGCTTTTGCAATATCTATTTTTCGTGAAATATACCAGAAGCAAACGATGGTAACTGCAATTTTCAGCAGCAGCTTCAATACCTTCATTGTTTGCGAATCTTTTTTAATAACCGCTTCTGTCATTTCTTTTTCCGTTTCAGAAAAGGTTGGATAATTTTAGGTTCTGATTTATCAAACCGGGTGCAAGTAAAATCAAAATGATGACAAAAAAAATTATCCTTTTATCGCTGATCATTGCTTCATGTTTTTATAGTATCGGCCAGGAAAAAACACTTACCAAAGGATTAAAGATCTCCAGATCTATTAAAGTAAAAAAGCAAACGTATAAGCTGGATGCATCCATTTCGATGGAGGAAGCTGTGATAGTGATCGAGGGAAATAATATCACTGTTGATTTTAATAATTCAATTTTAAAAGGCAGTAATACAAAAAAACAGCCCGATGAATTTTTTGGCGTTGCTATTTTAATAAAAGGAGGAAAGAATATCACTATAAAAAACCTGAAGGTAAAAGGATATAAAGTTGCTTTGCTTGCCCGCGGTGTTTCCAATCTTACAATTGACAATTGTGATCTTAGCTACAACTACCGCCAGCATTTAAACAGCACGCAGGAAAAAGAAGATATATCTGACTGGCTCAGTCATCATCAGAACGAAAAAGATGAGTGGCTTCGGTATGGCGCTGCCATGTATTTGCGGGATTGTGATTCCATGACTATAAAAAACACAAAAGTTACCGGCGGACAAAACGCATTGATGATGACAAATTGTAATTATGGAAAAATTTATAATAATGATTTTTCTTTTAATTCCGGATTAGGAATTGGGATGTATCGCAGTAGTTTTAATAAGATTGCTTATAATAAGATAAACTTTAATGTTCGCGGATATAGTCATGGTGTTTACAATCGTGGACAAGACAGCGCCGGCATCTTGATCTATGAGCAAAGCAATAGTAATTATTTCTATAAAAATTCAGTTACACACGGCGGTGATGGATTCTTTCTTTGGGCCGGACAAACAACAATGGATAACGGTAAAGGAGGGTGTAATGATAATGTATTGCTCAAAAATGATTTTTCATTTGCGCCAACCAATGGTATTGAAGTAACATTCAGTCGAAATGTGATTTCAGGGAATAGGATATTTGAATGTGATCATGGAATTTGGGGAGGTTATAGTTATAATACAATGATCTCGGGAAATCAATTTCGCTTAAACAGAATTGCAATAGCAATTGAGCATGGTCAGGATAATGAAATACATCATAACATTTTTTTTGACAATAAAGAAGCAATAAGATTATGGGGGAGAAAAGAGCAGCCGGCAGACTGGGGTTATGTAAAAAACCGCGATACCCGGAGCAGGAATTATATTATTACGAACAATAATTTTAATAGTAATTCTCTTGCGATGAGCATTAGCAGAACCAAAACGCTGAATGTGTTTGATAATGTTTATGATGACCATGGAACACTTTTAAAAATAGATTCGACAGTTAGAGGATTGGATACTACGTTTAATGATGAAATATCTCAGAAATATGATATGGATACAATAGCAGTTAAATTTGATGTACCATCTCCTCAAAACCCTTTTAAAGGTGAAGGAATATTGGCAGGAAGAAAAAATATTATGATCACAGAATGGGGCCCTTATGATTTTCGCAGCCCCATTATGTGGAACACGAACCCAACTGATACAACCGGAGTGATGAAATTCGACCTTATAGGTCCAAAAGGAAAATGGAGAATCAAAAGATCAAAAGGGGTAAAAGATATTTCATTAATGAGCGGAACATTTCCTGCAACCATCACTGCAGTAAAAACAGCCAACAACCGAACCGATATTTTGATAGAGCTGGAATATATCGGCGCTGTAATAACAACAACATTTGGAGAAACTATTGCTGCGGGTAAACCATCTGATTTTTCATTTAGGAAATTCTTTCAACCAATAGATTTTGATGTTGTATGGTATTCTTATGATTTTAAAATGCATGATCCTATTAAAACAGGACAGCTCATTCCACCAAACGTAAGATTGCGTCCGATAAAAACAGAGAGGACAACTAAGCTTGAATATGCGTGGTGGGGCGGAATTAAAACTGCTGAAGGCGATCATCCCCAATTTGTAACTTCTGCAAGCGGCGCTTCAACTTTTGAAAAAGGTGATTATGAATTAGGTGTTACATGGGATGATGCAGTGAGGGTGTATGTTGATGGTAAACTTATGATTGATGAATGGAATCCTGCTTTATATAAATTTGATGAATCACCACATAAAACAATAAAACTTTCATTGGAAGGCAAACACAGTTTTACGGTTGAGCATGTTGAGCTTGCCGGTTTTGCCACATTGAGTTTGAAAATCCGAAAGTTGTAGCTATGAAATTTTTTTGGCAAGGTTGTTTACATTTTTTTATCTTTCTGCATTGATTCTCCTTTTTGAAACGGAAACACTAAACCAAAACAACGATCAATATGAGAAAGTTAATTTTCATTTTTTCAATCATGGCGGTTGTTACGCTGATCATTTTTGCTTGTAATAACAATACAAAAGAACCAACAGCTGTTATCAGTAAAGCAGATTCACTGAAACTGCAACTGGAACATGGAAAATACCTGGTATATTCCGTGGTCAATTGTGTGGATTGTCACAGCCAGTTAGATACCAGTAAATTTTCCGCGCCAGTAGTGCCCGGCACAGAGGGGGGCGGTGGAATTGCTTTTCATGAATTACTACCAGCAGACATTCCTGGTAAAATGTGGGTACCTAACATTACTCCGTATGCACTTAAAGACTGGAGCGATGATGAAATTGCCAGGGCGATGACAAAGGGTATTAATAAGAAAGGTGATACTTTATTTCCTCTAATGCCTTATCATGGACTAAGCAGGATGGCAAAGGATGATGTGGAAGCAGTTATTGCCTATTTACGTTCTTTGAAACCCATCGAAAAAAATATTCCGGCCAGAGAATTATTTATTCCTGCTACTGCATTCGGCCCATTGCCTGATGTGGATTATAAAAATAATACAAGGCCTGATACTGCTGATAAAGTGAAGTACGGAGAATACCTTGTTGCCATTGCGCATTGCACAGACTGCCACACCCCTCTGACAAAAGAAAAAATGCCTGATAGGAGTAAATATCTTTCAGGGGGTCAGCATTTCAAGCTTCCTACTTTCGAAGTGACAGTTGCAAATATTACTCCTGATTCTGCTACTGGATTAGGCAAGTGGACAGAAGAAATGTTTCTTACGAAATTCAGAGCCAACTCAAGTCCTGAGATCCTTTCCTCTAAGCCCGGAAAGTTTAATACATTAATGCCCTGGTCGTTTTATGGAACGATGAAAGATAATGACCTTAAAGCAATATATGCTTACCTGCGTACTGTACCGCCATTGAATAACAAAGTGGAGAAATGGCCAACTAAATAGATGTTTTTTCTTTAACTACTTTTATAAATAAACCCTTTATACTTTTTACATACTGGTATAAAGGGTTTATAAATTTTATAAGCTGTTAGCAGTTCACCTGCTATTGGCCTCATTCATTCTGATCTTTCTTCCTTTAAATTTTTTACCATCGATCGAGCGGATCATTTGGGTAGCAGCATTTTTATCGATCTCAATCCAACTGTTCATTTCTTTCATATCAATTCTGCCAAGAACTTCTTTTTGCAATTCACTCAAGTCAAGTATAAATTGTAAAAAGCTTGCTTTGTAAAATCCATCTTTTGTTCCAAGATTCACAAATAGCTTTGTGAAGTCGTTACCACCGCTGAATTTCCTTCCTCTTGTATCACGGTGCATTTCTCGTTCCCTTGTTCCGCCGTCACTTCGTGGTACCCTTGTTCTTTCTCTGCCTTCTCTCATATTCAGGTCTTCAGCATTTTCATAATACTTAAGAAAACGGTCAAATTCCATGGCTGCAACTCTTTTCAAGATCTCTTCTTTAGTTACTGTTGCAAATTTTTCCTGTAATGCGGGTAAATATGTTTCATAATCACCATGACTTATATCTGTCTGCATCAGTTTATCCATGCAGGAAGAAAATTGTTTTCGGCAAACATCTTTACCGGATGGTATATCAACTTTATGAAACGGAACCTGCGTTAACCTTTCGATCTGTTTTATTCTTCCCACTTCACGGCTGCTTACAATGCTCATACAAACTCCTGTCTTACCTGCACGACCCGTTCTTCCGCTGCGGTGTGTATATACTTCCATATCGTCAGGCAATTCAAAATTGATAACATGGGTGATCCCCACTACATCAATCCCTCTTGCAGCCACATCAGTTGCTATTAAAAGTTGCAAAGTCTTTTCACGAAACTCACCCATTACTTTATCACGTTGCCCTTGCGTCAGATCTCCATGTAAAGCATCAATATCATAACCTTCTCTTGTCAGTTTTTCAGCTATCTTTTGTGCATCAGCTTTTGTTCTTGTAAATATAAGTCCATAAATACCGGGATTGAAATCGATCAAACGCTTTAACGCCTCATAGCGATGGTGTGATGAAGCAACATAAAACTGGTGGTCAACATTTTTACTGGCGGTGTTCATTTTGCCAACCGTGATTTCCACCGGCGTTTTCATATATTTTTTGCTCACCTTCTTAATTTCCGGCGGCATGGTAGCGCTGAATAGCCATGTACTTTCACGTCTCGGGGTGTTTTGTAAAATAAATTCAATGTCATCCTGGAAACCCATGTTCAGCATTTCATCTGCTTCATCAAGCACTACATACTTTATTTTTTCCAGGTTGATGGCTTTTCTTTCTATCAGATCGATCAATCTGCCGGGTGTAGCCACTACTATCTGAACTCCTCTTTTTAATTCTCTTATTTGTGCGCCAATGGGAGTTCCGCCGTAAACTGCCAAAACATTCATCCCGGTAACAAATTTTTTAAAAAGCTCTATTTCATTAACAATCTGCATACATAGTTCCCTTGTAGGACAAACAATAAGAGCTTGTGGGTATTTGTCTTTGCTTTCTACTAATTGAAGAAGTGGTAAACCAAATGCGGCAGTTTTGCCGGTCCCGGTTTGTGCAAGACCAACAAGGTCTTTTGTTCCGCTTAATAAAACGGGGATAGCTTTTTCCTGTATCGGTGTGGGGGTTTTAAATCCTAATGCGTCGGTTGCCTGAATCAATTTTGAATCTAATCCTAATCCTTCGAATGTCATCATGTACTTTAAAATTTCGGCAAAGGTAACTGTATTACCGTTAGTGGCTTTTAATGATAAATACCAAATCCCTGATTCATTCGTTTCATTAATAAATCTTATTTTATGAAAGTGTGTATTGGTCTCTTAGTTTTATTGCTAAATGTTATTACTGCAAATGCCCAGAAAAAAGATCCTTCAGAAAAAGAATCATTGTTTCGTTGGGGATTTAAAGGGGGACTTAATTTAAACAAGATAGAAGGCAGATCATTCAAGGATGAGTTCACCTACAATTATTCATTGGGTGGTTTCATGCAAATAAACTTCACAAGAAAGCTTGGTTTGCAACCTGAAATAAATTTTGTCCAAACATCTGCCGAGCAATCAAGCGACATAACAGTAATATACGATGACCTTTTCCTCGAAGGCACACAGAAAAAAGCAAAACTGGATTATTTAAAATTTGCAGGATTATTGAACATTGATATTGGCCCATCTCAAAGAGTAAAGCTTCAACTCGGACCTCAATGGGGCCTGTTGGTGAGCGAAGCAGTTGACAGTCTTAAAACTCCTAAAGATATTTTCAAAAAAGGCGAGCTTTCTGTTTTAGGAGGCGTTATGATCCAACTCCCTCTGTTTCATATAGGCACACGGTATGAAATAGGATTGTCAGACATCAATGGCATCGATAACCAGGACAAATGGAAAAGCCAGGCTTGGCAGTTTTTTGTGGGGATTACTTTATAAGTAATCTGACTAAAAAATTCTTTTCCAAAACTTTGCCGGGTAAGCATCATCCCCCTATCTTTGCGCTCCCAAATTCAAATGGGGATTTTTACTCATGTCGCAGAGAATCAGAATCAAATTACAGTCTTACGATCATAACCTGGTAGATAAATCTGCCGAAAAGATAGTAAAGACAGTGCGTAGCACCGGTGCTGTAGTAACAGGGCCTATTCCTTTACCTACTCGCAAAAAAATATTTACTGTGTTGCGTTCGCCACACGTAAACAAAAAAAGTCGTGAACAATTCCAACTCGCAACGCATAAGCGTCTGTTGGATATTTACACTTCTTCAAGCCGCACTGTTGATGCATTGAGTAAGTTGGATCTGCCAAGTGGCGTAGAAGTTGAGATTAAAGCGTAGCAACCCCTTATTCCTCTAACGGGGAAACTTAGGTTGAATAGTTCTTATAAATAAAACAAAAGTGTATCTCTCAATTCTCTTCGGAGGAAAAAAGAGCAATGCAATCAAAAAACTTCTGATACCTTTTAGGGTCAGGGGTTGAAAATAAAAACAAGCCATTCAGGGTTTGTTTACTGCCGGTACTTTCCCATAAAGAAAAAGGTCGGTGGCAAACGGGGATTGACGCCTTGGTTCGTGTCTCACGAAACAAGTGTATGTCCCAATAATCCTGCAGGCACAAATTGAACAAACATGAAAGGTATTATTGGGAAAAAAGTTGGAATGACCAGCATTTTCGATCCCTCAGGTAAACAAACTGCCTGCACGATCATCGAAGCAGGTCCTTGTGTTGTTACACAAGTAAGAACAAAAGAAACCGATGGTTATGAAGCCCTCCAGCTCTCTTTTGGCGATAAGAATGACAAACATTCTACTCTTGCTGAAAAAAATCACTTCGCAAAAGCAAGCACTTCTCCCAAAAAGTTCTCTAAAGAATTCCGCAACACTTCTCTTCAAAAAAATATTGGCGAAACTGTAACTGTTGACATCTTCTCTGAAGGTGACAAGGTTGAAGTAATTGGTACTACAAAAGGTAAGGGTTTTCAGGGCGTAGTTAAGCGTCACGGATTCCATGGCGTAGGCCAGCAATCACATGGTCAGCACGATCGTCAGAGAGCTCCGGGTTCTCTCGGTAACTCTTCTGATGCAAGCCGTGTAATGAAAGGAATGAAAATGGGTGGCCGTATGGGTACTGACAGAGTAAAAATGAAAGGCCTGAAAGTGGTTAAAATTTTTGCTGAGAAGAATTATATTCTTGTTAGCGGATCAGTTCCTGGTCATAACGGTTCAATTGTTTTGATTCAAAAATAATTTCATTCGTAGAGACAGGGCATGCCCTGTCTCCCAAAAAATAAACAATGCAAGTAGAAGTTTTAAAAATAGATGGAAAGAAAACCGGCAGGAAGGTTGAATTACCAGAAGATATTTTTGGTGTTGAGCCTAATCAGCATGTCGTTTATCTTGCCGTAAAGCAATACCTCGCTGCACAACGCCAGGGAACACATAAAGTGAAAACCCGTGCTGAAGTACAAGGTGCAAGCCGCAAACTTCATCGTCAGAAAGGTACTGGTGGCAGCCGTAAAGGAAATATTCGTAATCCATTATATAAAGGTGGTGGTACTGTATTCGGTCCTAAGCCGCATGGTTATGATATCAAACTGAATCGTAAAGTAAAAGATCTTGCGAAAATTTCTGCTCTTTCTTTTAAAGCAAAAGATAATGCGATCGTGGTTATCGAAGATATTACACTTGATACTCCTAAAACAAAAAGCTTTACTGATATGCTCAGCAGTCTTGAAGTGTACGGTAAAAAAGCTTTGTTTGTAATGCCGGAGTATAATGATAATGTGTATCTGAGCTATCGCAATGTTCCATTTGTAAAAGGAACATTGTTGAGTGATATGAATACTTATGATGTAATAAATGCTGATGTGTTGATATTAACTGAAGCAGCAGCAAAAATTTTTACTGAGGTAGAAACTGAAACCGAAGCATAATATAAATTATTAAAAACTGGGCAATGAAACTTTCAGATGTATTGATAAAGCCGATCTTAAGCGAAAAAGCAAATAACCAGCAGGAGAAATTGCGCCGTTATGCTTTTCGTGTTGATAAAAAAGCAAACAAGCTTGAGATAAAAAGAGCTGTTGAAAATTTTTATGGTGTAACGGTTACTGATGTAAACACAGTAGTGGCGCCTGCAAAAAGTAAAAGCCGTTATACAAAAAAAGGCTTTATCGCTGGTCAAAAGTCATCTTACAAAAAAGCATTTGTAACAATTGCATCAGGTGAATCAATTGATCTGTACTCGAACATTTAAATTATAGCTGGCGAAGCTGAGAATTTCGCTGATAAAAAAATAAGAAATGGCACTTAAAAAATTTAAACCGGTAACAGCAGGAACAAGATGGAGGATCGGCAATGCTTATGCTGAGGTAACTACCAACGTTCCTGAAAAAAGCCTGGTTGAAACAAAAAAGAGAACTGGTGGTCGTAATACATCAGGTCACATGACGATGCGCTACATCGGTGGCGGTCATAAAAAGAAATACAGGATCATCGATTTCAAAAGAAATAAAAAAGGAATGGATGCAACTGTAAGAACTGTGGAGTATGATCCGAATCGTACATCTTTTATCGCTTTGGTTGAATATACTGACGGTGAAAAAAGATATATAATAGCCCCACAAGGGTTACAGGTAGGAATGACTGTGTCAAGTGGTGATGATGTTGCACCTGAAATTGGAAATGCGTTGATGTTAAAGAATATGCCTCTTGGTACAATGGTTCATAATATTGAAATGCAACCAGGCCAGGGCGCAAAAATTGCAAGAAGCGCAGGTTCATCTGCACAGCTTACAAACAAAGAAGATAAGTACGCAATATTAAAAATGCCCAGTGGCGAATTAAGAAAAGTATTGATCAATTGTTATGCAACAGTTGGTGTAGTTGGTAACAGCGATCATGCTTTGCAGAGTATGGGAAAAGCGGGTCGTAACAGGTGGAGAGGTATTCGCCCACGTAACCGCGGTGTAGCAATGAACCCGGTTGATCACCCAATGGGTGGTGGCGAAGGAAAAGCTTCAGGAGGTCAGCCTCGTAGCAGGAGTGGTCAGTATTCAAGGGGTTTAAAGACGAGAACGAAGGGCAAAGGAAGCGATAAGCAGATAATTCAAAGAAAGGACGGCAGTAAATTGTCGAAATAAAACAGCTGCGGAAATAATCCGGAGCAGTAAATAAAAAATTAAAAAGAACAAATGGCACGTTCAATTAAAAAAGGTCCTTATGTAGCAAGTCATCTTGAAAAAAAGATCCTTGCTGTCAATGAAGGAAAATCTAAAAAAGGTGTTATCAAAACCTGGAGCAGGCGTTCAACTATTACCCCGGATTTTGTAGGACATACTTTGGCAGTGCATAATGGAAATAAATTTATTCCTGTTTATATAACAGAATTTATGGTGGGACATAAGCTTGGTGAATTTGCACCAACCCGCCAGTTCAAAGGTCACTCAAGTAAGAAAGTAGAAGCGTCAGCATAAATAGTCATGAGTCTGTGGTTCGGAGTCTGACTCTGAACTCTGGATTCGGAACTAAAAACTTTAAAATGGAAGCAGTAGCAAAACTCAGAAATTATCCCACGTCGCCACGCAAAATGCGTTTGCTGGCTGATTTGATCCGTGGTAAAAAAGTAGATAAAGTATTAGCAATACTTGAACATCATCCCAAGCATCCGGCTGTGCCTTTGCGCAAATTAGTACTCAGTGCGATCAACAACTGGAGGCAAAAAAATGAAGAGGGTGATGTACATGAGTTGACAGTAAAAACAATTATGGTGGATGGAGGCAGAACTTTAAAGCGTATGCGTCCGGCACCACAAGGAAGAGGATATCGTGTTCGTAAAAGAAGCAACCATGTAACTGTAGTTGTGGATTACGCACCGGTTATAACTGAAAAATTAATTAAAGAAGTAATCAACGAAGAACACAAAAAAGAAGTTGAAGAAATAGCAAGTGAACTGGAAGCGGTTTCAGGTGTTGAAGTAAAGCCAAAAAAGAAAGCGACAAAAAAATCTGCTTCGAAAGAAGAAGGTGAAACAAAAAAGACAACAAAGAAATCAAAATAACAAAAAGCAAATTCCAAATTCCAATTGAATTGATGCTTGGAATTTGAGATTTGGAATTTAAAAATTAAACATGGGTCAGAAAGCAAATCCGATTGGTAACAGGTTAGGCATCATCCGCGGTTGGGAATCCAACTGGTATGGCAGCAAAAAAGATTTTGCAAGTAAACTGATTGAAGACAACAGGATCAGAACTTACCTGAATGCCCGTATCAACAAAGGTGGTATTTCAAAAATTGTTATTGAAAGAACACTGGGTAAGTTGATCGTTACCATTCACACTTCAAAACCTGGTATCATTATCGGTAAAGGTGGCGGTGAAGTTGACAGGATCAAAGAAGAGTTGAAGAAACTTACCAATAAAGAAGATGTACAGATCAACATTCTTGAGATCCGTCGTCCTGAATTGGATGCCATGATCGTTGCTGACACAATTGCCCGCCAGATTGAGAACCGTATCAACTATAAAAGGGCAATTAAAATGTCGATCGCTTCTGCATTGCGTATGGGTGCCGAAGGAATTAAAGTAAAAGTAGCTGGTCGTTTAGGCGGCGCTGAGATTGCCCGTACTGAAGAGATCAAACAAGGTCGTGTTCCTTTGCATACTTTCCGTATGGATATTGATTATGCAAATGTTTTTGCACTGACTGTATATGGTAAAATTGGTATCAAAGTTTGGATATGTAAAGGTGAAGTGCTTGCGAAGAGAGATCTGAATCCAAATTTTGTAGGTGGTAAGAGTGATGTAAGTGATAGAAGAGAAAGAAGAGATATGGATGACAGAAGAGGTGGTGGTGATCGTCGTGATGATAGAAGAGGCGGCGGTGGCGGTCCACGAGGTGGTGGCGGTGGTGGAGATAGAAGAGGCGGCGGCGGAGGTGGAAGAAGCGGCGGACCTGGTGGCGGTGGAAGAAGTGGTGGTAGTGGAAGAACCGGTGGCGGCGGAGGAAGAAGAAATTAATTAAGGAAGTTACGAGCTACGAGCTATGGGCTACGAGTCGTATCAATAAAAATTGAAGGTTTAATTGCTATAGAGAATAGAGCTCAAAGCTCGAAGCTCATAGCTCAAAGCTGAAAAAAATGTTACAACCGAAAAGAACGAAACACAGGAAAATGCAGAAGGGCCGTATGAAGGGCAATGCGAAAAGAGGAACGACGATTGCATTTGGTTCATATGGATTAAAAGCTTTGGAACAGCATTGGATCACCGATCGCCAAATCGAAGCTGCCCGTCAGGCATTGACCCGTGAAATGAAACGTGAGGGTAATGTATGGATACGGATATTTCCTGATAAACCTATTACACGGAAACCCGCAGAAGTAAGGATGGGTAAAGGTAAAGGTAACCTGGAATTCTGGGCGGCTGTGGTAAAACCAGGTCGCATAATGTTTGAAGTGGATGGAGTAACTGAAGCTGTAGCTAAAGCATCTTTATCGCTTGCAGCGGGTAAGTTGCCTATCAAAACAAAGTTTATTGCTAGAAGAGATGTGGTTAATCTATAAAAGAATTAAAACGGCATAAGATGTCAAAGAAATTAGATTTTGTAAAAAGTATTCACGGTCTTAATGAGACCGACCTTGTGGCACGCATTAAAGAAGACGAATTGCGTTTGAAGAAAATACAGTTTGCTCATTCCATTTCTCCTTTAGAGAATCCGGTAAGCATCCGTGGTCTTCGTCGCGATATTGCAAGGTTGAAAACTGAATTAAAGAAAAAGCAATCTGAAAACAATTAGTTCATAGTCGATGGTTCGGAGTGCGACTCTGAACTCTTAACTCAGAACTACAAACTGAACAAATATGGCAGAAAGAAATTTGAGAAAAACAAGAACAGGTGTGGTTACCAGCAACAAAATGGCTAAGACCATTACAGTTGCAGTAGAAAGAAAGGTAAAGCACCCTATGTATGGAAAATTCTTAAAGAAGACCACCAAGTTTCATGCACACGATGAAAAAAATGAGTGCAGCATCGGCGACACTGTAAAGATCATGGAAAGCCGTCCGCTTAGTAAAACAAAGCGTTGGAGACTGGTTGAAGTAGTTGAGAAAGTGAAGTAAGAAAGACGTTAGCTATTAGCGATTAGCTATTAGCAACGAATAAAAGAAGTAGAAAACAAATTTGCTGGGGCTGGCTAACAGCGAACAGCTAACAGCTAAAAGCTAAACAAGATGATTCAGCAAGAAAGCAGATTAAATGTAGCCGATAACAGTGGTGCCCGCGAGGTATTATGTATTCGTGTATTGGGAAACAGTGGTCAGCGCTATGCAGGAATAGGCGATACAATTGTAGTGACAGTAAAAGATGCATTGCCTGCTGGTGGAATTAAAAAAGGAACAGTAACAAAAGCAGTCATTGTAAGAACAACAAACAAACTGCGTCGCAAAGATGGTTCTTATATCCGTTTTGATGATAATGCAGTTGTGTTGTTGAATCAATCCGATGAACCAAGAGGTACAAGGATATTTGGACCAGTAGCAAGAGAATTGCGTGATAAAGGCTATATGAAGATCATTTCATTGGCGCCTGAAGTACTGTAAAGACTGGCATGACTTGTCTCCCGACAAAAACGGAAACAAATAATGCTGAATAGAATTTGAAAAGCTGATAACAAAAAATAAAATCTCTTAACTGAGAAAGCAGATAAAATGAAAAATAGATTCAAACCGAAGTTTAACATCAGGAAAGGCGATAAGGTTGTAGTGATCGCAGGTGATGATAAAGACATAACTAAGGCACGCATTGTAAAAAAAGTACTGGTTGATGAAAGCCGTGTGATCGTGGAAGGTGTAAATATCGTTACAAAACACAGCAAACCTTCTGCACAAAACACCAAAGGTGGCATTGTGAAAATGGAAGCGCCGATCCATATCAGCAATGTAATGCTGTATGATTCTAAAGAAAAAGCTGGTACCAAAGTGAGAAGAGAAAGAGAGAATGGAAAGACAGTTCGTGTTTCAAAAAAATCAGGTGAAAAGATCTGATGTAAAATTTCTCTATCCCCCTTTAGGGGATAGGGGCAAAAAATTGAATTATGAGTACGCAAACATATAAGCCCAGGTTAGCAACAAAATATACAAAGGATGTTGTTCCGGCACTGGTAAAGAAATTTGGTTATTCTTCAATGATGCAGGCTCCGCGTCTTGAAAAAATTTGCCTTAACCGCGGTGTGAATGGCGCTGTAACTGATAAGAAACTTGTTGATATTTCACTGGAAGAGTTATCAACTATCAGCGGACAGAAAGCTGTATCAACAATGTCAAAGAAAGACATTTCGAATTTCAAACTAAGAAAGGCAATGCCGATCGGTGCAAGAGTTACTCTTCGCGGCGATAAAATGTATGAGTTTCTTGACAGGTTGATCGCTGTTGCACTTCCCCGTGTTCGTGACTTCAAAGGAGTAAATGAAAAATCTTTTGATGGTCGCGGTAACTATACATTGGGTGTAACAGAGCAGATCATTTTTCCTGAGATCGATATTGACAAAGTAAATCGTATTACCGGACTTGATATCACATTTGTGACAACAGCTGATTCAGATCAGGAGGCTTATGAATTGCTGAAAGAATTAGGAATGCCTTTCAGAGACATTAAGAAGTAAATCACAAAATACAAATCCCAAATTCCAGGGGAAATTTAAAATTGGAATTTGGAATTTTAAAACTTAAAAAATAAAATGGCAAAAACATCAGTAAAAGCCAGGCAGAGAAAAAGAGAAAGAATGGTGGCTCAGTATGCTGAGAAACGTAAAGAGCTGAAAAAAGCCGGCGACTGGAAAGCTTTGGATGATCTTCCAAAGAATTCTTCGAAAGTAAGATTGAAGAATCGCTGTGCAATAAGCGGCCGTCCAAAAGGATTTGTAAGATACTTTGGTATCTCAAGGATCGCTTTGCGTGACATGGCATTAGATGGAAAAATTCCAGGGCTGAGAAAAGCTAGCTGGTAAACCCCAACTCCGCCTCAGGCGGAGAGCAAGGGAAAAGATTTCAAATGAAGAACATTTTAAATAAATAAAGTATTAACCAATCTAAGTTCCCCCTTTAGGGGGACAGGGGGCAAATATTATGGTAACAGATCCTATAGCAGATTTTCTAACAAGAGTCCGTAATGCGCAAATGGCGGGACATCGTATTGTAGAAATTCCGGCATCCAACTTAAAAAAGAGGATTACAGAAATTCTGTACAATCAGGGCTATATTCTCAAATACAAATTTGAGGACAATAACAAACAAGGCGTGATCAAGATCGCTTTGAAGTATGATGTGCAAACAAAGCAGCCAGCTATTCAAAGTTTAGAAAGGATCAGCCGCCCGGGTTTGCGTACTTATTCAAAGCCTGACGAGTTTCGCCGTGTAAAAAGCGGGTTAGGAATTGCTATCGTCTCTACCTCAAAAGGAGTGATGACTGATAAAGAAGCAAAAGTGCAGAATGTAGGTGGAGAAGTGTTGTGTTACGTTTATTAATTGAATTTTAGATTGACGATTGTAGATTTCGGATTGTAATCGTCAGTCATCAACATAATTTTAAAATTGATTTTAGTAGCAAATAAATCTGCAATCTAAAATCTAAAACCGGAAATCGATATGTCTCGTATAGGTAGAAAACCAGTAGCAGTACCGAAAGGTGTTACAGTCACCGTTGGAAGTGATGGTGTGATCACTGTAAAAGGACCGAAAGGAGAATTGAAACAAGCTGTCGATCGTGACATCACGGTTGAGGTAAAAGATGATGAAGTGAGTTTTGCTCGTCCTACTGACCAGATCCGTCACCGTGCATTGCACGGTTTATATCGTTCATTAACTTCTAATATGATCAAAGGAGTTACTGAAGGATATAAAAAGAATCTTGAATTGATCGGTGTTGGTTTCAAAGCCAGCAACCAGGGTAATGTGCTTGATCTTTCTTTAGGTTATTCACATAATATCATTTTCGAGGTTCCAAAAGAATTGAAAGTGATAACATCACAGGAAAAGGGTCAGAACCCCATGATCAGTTTAGAAGGTATCGATCACCAATTATTGGGACAGGTAGCAGCGAAGATCCGTGGTTTGCGCAAACCCGAACCATACAAAGGAAAAGGTGTTCGTTATGTTGGTGAATTTGTTCGTAAGAAAGCAGGTAAGGCTGCTGGTAAATAATAAACCCCTTGTTCCCCTAAAGGGGAAACTTAGGAGGTAAGTTCTTAGAAAAATAAAAATTAATCTCTGGCAAAATCCAGAGTCATCAAAAAGTCCCCTTTAGGGGGATGGGGGTCTATAAATATGAATTCGAAGGCAAAAACAGCGAGAAGACAGAACATACGTTTCGGCATCCGTAAAAAAATTAACGGTACTGCTGCAAAACCACGTCTCTCTGTTTTCAGAAGTAATACTGAGATATATGCTCAACTGATTGATGATGTAAATGGGCAAACACTTGCTGCTGCTTCATCAAAAGAAAAAAGCATCGCTGCACAAAAAGTAAATAAGTCAGAAAAAAGCAAACTGGTTGGTTCCGCAATTGCAGCAAAAGCCACAGAGCTTGGATTGACAGAAGTTGTTTTTGATCGTGGTGGTTATTTGTATCACGGTCGTGTGAAGGCAGTAGCTGATGGAGCAAGAGAAGGCGGGCTTAAATTTTAGATTTCAGATTGCAGATTTTAGATTTAATTCTAAGGCCTGTAACTGATAACTATAAATCCGGGATCATAAATCTAAAATCGTAAACAGACATAAATGGCAAAAGTAAACTTAACAAGAGTGAAAGCCGGCGACCTTGAACTGAAAGACAAAGTGGTAGCCATTAACCGTGTTGTAAAAACAACAAAGGGTGGCCGTTCATTTAGTTTTTCTGCATTGGTTGTTGTAGGAAATGAAAATGGTGTTGTTGGTCATGGCCTGGGAAAGGCGAAAGAAGTACAGGAAGCCATCACTAAAGGAATTGAAGATGCAAAAAAGAATTTGATCAAAGTTCCGATTATGCATGGCACTATTCCTCATGATCAGTGGGCAAAAGAAGGCGCTGCAAAAGTGTTGATCAAACCTGCTGCACATGGTACAGGTGTAATTGCCGGTGGCAGTATGCGTGCAGTACTTGAAGCTGCTGGTGTAACTGACGTGTTAGCAAAATCACTTGGGTCGGCTAATCCGCACAATGTGGTAAAAGCAACTTTCAAAGCATTAGCTATGTTGCGTGAACCAATTTCAGTTGCTAAAACAAGGACAATAGGTTTGAAGAAAGTTTTTAATGGATAAAAAAGTTATAGGTACTTAGTTGTAAGTAATAAGAACTTACAGCTTATAACTTAAGACTTACAACTCTATAAAATGAAAAAGATAAAAATCACTTTAGTAAAAAGTCCGATCGACAGGCCGGAGCGTCAGAAGAAAACTCTGAAAGCTCTTGGTTTGAATAAGATGAATGCAACCAGGGAAGTAGAAGCTACTCCGCAAATACTCGGTATGGTTCGTAAGATGAATCACCTGGTAAAAGTGGAAGAAGCTAATGGATAATTTTTTAATGGATAATTTATAGTTCACTTATCCATTTTCAATTATTCAATTATCAATTAAACAAGCGAGGGGTGATTCCCCGTCAAGTACAAAATCAAAACAAAATGAAACTACACGAATTAAGACCTGCAAAAGGTGCAACACAAAAAGAAAAAAGGATAGGCCGCGGTGAGGCTTCCGGACATGGAGGCACATCTACAAAAGGTAATAAGGGCGGACAAAGCCGTGCCGGTTATAAAAGAAAAATGGCACACGAAGGTGGACAGATGCCTATTCAGCGTCGTGTACCAAAGCGTGGATTCACCAATATTCATCGTATTGAGTACAAAGTATTAAATCTTGGACAACTTGATCAGTTGTCAGAAAAGTATGGTATTAAAGAATTTTCAGTAGAGAATCTTTACAGTAATAAATTGATCGCCCAGTTTGATAAGGTGAAGATATTAGGTAATGGGGAAGTTAAAGGAAAGTTTACTTTTAAAGTAAATGCTGTAAGCGAAAAAGCAAAAGCTGCGATCGAAGCGGCAGGCGGCACAATAGAAATTCTTGGTTGATTTTACGTAACTTGCAATGGCGCATGTTAAATGCGTCTTTTTTGTTTTAAGATATTTAAATCGCTCTGCATCCGTGAAGAAATTAATAAAAACACTGAAAAATATCTGGAGTATCGAGGAATTGCGCAGCAAGATCCTTTTTACCCTGATGTTGATATTTATTTACCGCGTCGGCTCTCATATTGTTTTACCTGGTATTGATCCAGATACGATTGGAGCATCAATGGAGAAATCCAAAGGCGGCATTCTTGGTATGATTGATATGTTTGCCGGCGGCGCATTCTCACAAGCATCCATTTTTGCATTAGGTATCATGCCATATATCTCTGCTTCAATTTTTATGCAGTTGATGACGGTGCTGGTTCCTCAAATGCAGAAGTTGCAAAAAGAAGGTGACAGCGGCAGAAAAAAGATCAATCAATGGACACGTTACCTTACAGTTGCCGTAACTGTAGTACAGGCATCCGCTTATGTTACCTACCTGAACGAGATGACAAAGTCTGGTGGCAGAGTTGCCGGTTTTGAAGATTATTTCTGGTACACAACTGTTATCATTCTTACAGCTGGTACATTATTCGTAATGTGGTTGGGTGAAAAAATCACTGATAAAGGACTTGGTAATGGTACTTCTCTTATCATTATGGTTGGTATCCTTGCTCGTTTACCACAATCTTTTGCCCAGGAATTTACAGCGAAATCAACAGGCGCAGGCGGAGGCATATTAATTTTCATTATTGAATTGTTCATTCTTGTAGCAATTATTCTTGGCTGTATATTATTAATACAGGGCACAAGGAAAATTGCTTTGAACTATGCGAAGCAAATAGCTGGTGGAAACAGACAGTTTACGGGTGCAAGACAATTTTTACCTATTAAAGTAAACAGTGCTGGTGTAATGCCAATCATCTTTGCTCAGGCTATCATGTTCTTACCTACATTATTTTCTTATGCAGATTCCACAAAAGGAATTGCCCGTGTATTTGCCGATCATAAGAACATCTGGTATATGCTTGTATATGCCACAGTAGTTATCGGGTTTACATTTTTATATACAGCGTTAATATTTAATCCAAAACAAATTGCAGATAACCTGAAGCAGAATAACGGGTTTATTCCGGGTGTAAAACCAGGTCAGCCAACAGCAGATTATATTGGAGCGGTGATGGATAAGATAACACTGCCGGGAGCAGTATTGCTGGCATTCGTTGGTATTTTACCAGGTATAGCAGAAAGACTTGGAGTAACACCAGGCTTTGCAAACTTCTTTGGAGGTACATCTTTGCTGATCATGGTGGGTGTTGTACTTGATACATTGCAACAGATCGAAACACAGTTGTTAATGCGTCAATATGATGGTTTGATGAAGAGCGGAAGGATACAGGGAAGACAAACACTTACACAAGCGTCGGTATAAATTTTATTAATGATAAATTTGAACCCGGTATAAGATGCCGGGTTTTTCTTTTTAAATAAAGATATTTGCTGAATGATAATTTGTAAGACACATGCAGAGGTAGAATTGATGAGAGAAAGTGCATTACTCGTAAGTAAAACACTTACGGTGGTGGCAGGTGTTCTAAAGCCTGGTATCACAACACTTGCTCTTGATAATCTGATCGGAGAATATATCCGCGATCATCATGCTGTGCCTTCTTTTTTAAATTATAACGGCTATCCATTTAATTCCTGCATTTCTGTAAATGATGTAGTGGTGCATGGATTCCCCAATAAAAATGAGTTGCAGGAAGGCGATATTGTTTCAGTAGACATTGGTGTGATATTAAATGGATGGCATGGCGATCATGCTTATACTTTTGCTATCGGTGACCCGGGGCAGGAAACAGCGCAGCTTATTAAAGTAACAAAGGAATCGTTGTATAAGGGTATTGAAAAAGCGATCACAGGCAATAGAATTGGTGATATTTCTTTTGCTATACAAGAGCATACGGAAAAAAAATATGGCTATGGTGTTGTAAGAGAATTGGTAGGGCATGGCCTGGGGAAAAATCTGCATGAGGACCCGCAGGTGCCTAACTATGGAAAAAGAGGAAGCGGGGCCAAACTAAAAGAAGGAATGGTGCTTGCAATTGAGCCAATGATCAATCTTGGAAAAAAAGAAGTTTACACTGAAAGCGATGGATGGACTGTTAGAACAAAAGACGGAAAACCTTCTGTTCATTTTGAACATGATGTTTGTGTAAGAAAAATTGCTGCAGATATATTATCTGATTATAATCCTATTGAAGCTGCAGAAAAAGCAAATGTGAATTTGTATAGTGAATACCAGGTCGTCATCTAAACTTTCTTTATATATTCCCATTCCCACACTTCTCCATCTTCAGGATCGTTCACGATGCCAAGTAAAATGAAATTATTTTTCTCAAGAATTCTAGTTGAATAATTCTTTTCAGGGAGAGTTCTTGCAGTAATTCTTACAGAGGGATCGGCGGCAAGTGACAGTTCAATTAATTGCTTACAGATCTTTGTACCAATTCCTTTCTGTCTTTGATTTTCAAATGTGCTATAAGAGATCTCAACTGTATTATTAATTGGCTGTCCTTTAAAAGCGGCACTGCCAACCAGTTCATCATTTTCTTTTACGTAGTAACAAATCCATGGTGGAGTGAAGCCAACTTTTTTATAAAACTCAATACACATGCCGAGGCTTTCATTGCACAACGGATTGTTTGCAAATACTGAATTTTCAGAAAGAGTTGGGTATATCGGCAGAAGTGGCATTTGCTAGTGCAAAGATTTTCTCTTCCTAATTTCTTTTTCAAAAAGGATTTTAAAGTTATCTATTTCTTTTTCGGAGTAGTCACCTGCTATCCACGAAACCCCATCGGTTATTTGGCCAGCAATTGTTGCCACAAATACGAGGGTATCTTTTAAAAATAACGCTACTTGCCGTTTTTGATATCTTTCAGTAAAATCTGACCAATGGTTTGTTGCTGTTTCATTGAATTTGAAAATCAAGACATGCATCTCAATGATCGACTGATACTGCTTATAAATAGTATCTACTTCTTCCATCGTTACTACAGGGTTCTTAGAAATAAAATAGTACTCATCTTTATTATAAATTTTGAAGCCACTTGATTTGCTAGTATCTGCTACGGCATAATAAAACCCTGATCTAAGCTCACCTTGAATGTTATCTCTTGAATAAATAGTATCGAAATAGGTGATCTGCGAGTTGATAGAAGTTGTTGAAGCTAAAAACAGCGCTGTATACAACAGAAAATATTTCATTCCACAAAAATTTTTGCATTGTAAATATAAGAAGTATTAAAGCGCTAAGGCAGCTGTCCCTTACCTGTAAATAACTTCAAGCTAAATAGCGAAATTATAAAAGATAAAAATTGATTGAATTCTTTATTGGTTCCCGCAATTGCCATTGAATCTTATGATCCAGTTTTCCATATAAGGAAAGTTGAGACTTTGTCCGTAGATCGTTTTCCCATCCGGGGTGAAAAAGCCTATTGCCGCTATGCCATTGTGATATTCGGGATAACCCGGAGTACGAAAATGCGTTAATTGCTGCATATCTGAACCATCCCTGTTCATTAGCATGAATTCAGTTTTTATGCTAAGTGTATGGTAAGAATTTGTATCTGCACGATAAGGATATGAACTCATGAACAATATCTTTTTGCCATCAGGAGAAAATACGCCATGCTCATCCCATACTTTCGGGCTATTGGTAAGATTTGTTATTTGTCCTGATACTATATCCAGAATATATTGATCCTGGCCTTCGGCATTTGTCATTCCGATATCTGAATTGAGTAAAAGTGATCGGCCATCAGGAGCAAAAGTTCCCGGTTCCAACCATCTTGAACCTTGGGGACTGATATCGGTAGCTCCGGCAAATGATGGAATATTATTGGCAACATTAAAATTTGACAAACGTAATTTCCATACACCAAAAACATCAACGAAGATGTTACCATTATTCATAGCTTCAGCCCATGCTGCTTTAGTTCCATCAGGTGTGAATGCCGGTCCTGTGACACCATGCTCAGTAACCGCAAGTTGATACCAATTGCTACCTGTAGGAGTTGTTGCCCAAACATCCATCCAGATACCACTTTGCAACCAACCAAGACGAAGCTCATATGGTGTGTATAATAACTCCTGGTAAAATTCTTTTTCAACTGCACAGATAATAAAATTGCCTGATGGATGCCATTGCACCTGCATTTTTTGCCTGTCCTTCCATGGTCTGAATAAGCTAAATGAATAATTTAAAGAAATGCATGTAAGCGAAGTATCGGTCGCAGTGCCTGTATAGATCTGGTAAACACCATTTGCGTCGAGTTTGTTGACAATGAATTTTGTTTTGTCTGGCGACCATAGCCTTGGAAAATTCGGATCAAGGGTTACAGAAACTACATCACATGCGGAGTTCGAAGGTTGTCCTGTGTCGCTATCATTTTTCTTACATGAAGAAAATACAAGAGACAAAATAAGAATTGTAATAAAATTACTTTTCATAAGAAGGCAGGTTATTGTCAAAAATAATTCAAGTATTTGCTATATACAAGGTAAAAACACAGAGTACCAATTTTAAGGTTTGGGGTCAGCTTACAAATGAGGAAAGAAGCCTTGCTAAAGAAAAGAGTTGCATCCGGTTTGATTTTTAATTCTATTTTATTTATCCAGTTGTGCCTTCACCTGCACATAACTCCATGCGGTAAGCGGCAAAATGATAAAAAGAAGAAATACCCACCAGGTATTTAGAGTAATAAAAAGTAAAAGAGTAATCAGTAAAAGATAAAATGGATAACTAAAAAGCGATATGGCGATCAGCATTGAATCCACATGCACGGTCTTGCTGTACTTTTTCAACACCCAATATTTTATTGGCAAATAAAGAGGTGCATGAACAAGCCAGCCTGTAACAGCAGGAATAACAAGAAGAATTTTTGTAAACAAGGAAGGTTGTATCTCCAGCAATTCTTTTTGTTTTGCTTTATCTTTTTTATCAATTTCAAAAACAAGTGGTTTAAGTTCTTGTTTGAGTGTATTATTAAAAACCTGGTTCCATGCGCCGTCGCTCAGATTTTTATCAATATCATTTGTGGTAAAAATGTTTCCAAAGTTGACAAAAAGATTTTTTCCAAACCTTTTGAATGAACTGTAGTTGATACCCACCGGCAAAATTTTCAACGGGATGTTTTCCTGCTGGCATTTATAAGCAAGCCTTGCTGTTCCTTTTTTTAATGAACGTAAATGCCATTCATTCACACATAACCCCTCGCTGAAGATGAGAACGATTTGATCTCGTTTAAAAAGTTCATTACAGGCATCGAAGGTTTTATAATTCTCAGAAAGATTTTCAACACCTTCGCTGGGACGGTAAACCGGTAGCATTTTCAGTTGATAAAATATATTTGTTACCCTTTTATTTAAAAATGCATCGCCTCTTGTCAATGACCAGACAGGTTGTTCAAAAAGAATATCCATCAGCACAGCATCAAGAAACGAGTTGGGGTGACTGCATGCAAGGATCATCGGGCCTTTTTCTTTTAATAACTCCCGGTTATTGACAATAATTTTTCTGCAGAAAATTTTTGCAGCAAGTCTTACTATTACTTTTAACAGGGAATAAAGCATGTCTCTGTAATGATAATCAAAAGTTATTTAATGGGCTAAAGCACACAATAATTTTTTATCTCAATAGCCCCGGCCTTAAGGCCGGGGCTAGGCATTCAGAATTCTCAACTAAGGGCTTTAGCCCTTTATAAATAAGGATCATAATTAATAATTCTTCATTTTTGTAAGGTGTCAAAACGATTAATAGTCATCGGGGGAGGAGCAGCCGGGTTCTTCTGTGCTGTGAATGCAGCAAGGATGAACCCATTATTAAAAGTTACCATCATCGAAAAAAGTAACAAGTTACTTGCAAAAGTAAAAGTGAGTGGCGGCGGTCGATGCAATGTTACACATGCATGTTTTGATATTGTGGAAATGAGCAAACGATACCCAAGAGGACAGCATTTTGTAAAAAAAGCTTTTTATCTATTCTTTAGTACCGATACGATCAATTGGTTTGAGGAAAGAGGAGTGAAGCTGAAAGCTGAAGATGATGGAAGAATGTTTCCAACAACTGATTCGTCACAAACGATCATTGATTGCTTATTTAAAGAGGCAAATAAATATGGCGTGAATATTCTAATGAATCGGGAAGTCAAGACGATAAATGCTCAACGCTCAATTTTCAATATTCAATGTTCAAGTGGAGAGAACTTTGAAGCTGATTTTATTTGTATTGCATCTGGTGGTTATCCGAAAATTTCCATGTTTGATTGGTTGAAAGAATTGGGTCATACAATTGAAGAGCCGGTTCCATCATTGTTTACTTTCAACCTACCAAACCATCCGATCACAAAACTGATGGGAGTGAGTGTGGAAAATGCAAAAGTCAAAATTCAAAACTCAAAACTTGAAGAAGACGGTCCATTATTAATTACTCATTGGGGATTGAGCGGTCCTGCGGTATTAAGATTGAGTGCATGGGGTGCAAGAGAGTTAGGAGTTATGAGTTATGAGTTCAGAGTTATCGTGAATTGGTTGGTAGAGTTTAATGAACAAAGTTTGAAGGAAAGATTTCAGGAGTTAAGAAATACAAATGCTTCACAAAAAATTATTAATAAAAATTCTTTTGGATTACCTGCAAGGCTTTGGGAGTTTCTTGCTGAGCAATCAGGAATAAAAAATGAATGGCGTTGGGCTGATCTTCCTTCAACAGAACAAAACAAGTTTATAAAAAATCTTTGCAGCTACGAATGTGGAGTAAAAGGCAAAACGACTTTTAAAGAAGAGTTTGTTACAGCCGGCGGAATAAAACTAAATGAAGTGGATGCAAACACAATGATGAGTAAAAGGGTTCCCAACTTATTTTTTGCTGGTGAAGTGTTGGATGTTGATGGGATCACCGGTGGGTTTAATTTTCAACATGCATGGACGAGTGGGTTTATTGCATCGAAGGCAATTGCTTCATTGTGAAAAGTGAAATGTCAAACGTGAAAGTTCTCACGTTTCACTTTTCACATTTGACGTGCCAGAAGGTTGCTGAATAGCGATCAAATCGCACAAGAGTGCGACGCAACGGCTGCCAAATCAAGGCTTTAAAGCCGGCATCATCAGCAAAAAACTCCCGACTCTGAACTCCTGACTCAAAACTATTTGCCCTATCTTTGCCGCCCCGGAATTTTAAAACCCTCCGGGTTATTTTAATTATGTTTTTCAAATTGAATTTTAAACAACTAAACGCTGATGCACAGGAGTCTGCCGGTTCCGAAGTTTCGGGAGAGGCAACTACAGCGACAACAACTGCACCTGTAGAGGCGGCTGCTCCTTCGCCTCATGATGATTTCGATTGGAGTGTTGACAAACGTAACGTTACTTCTTACACTCAGGAAGAAAAAGTAAAGTACGAGAAGGTGTATGATGACACTTTTATCCAGATCACTGATGGTGAAATGATAAAAGGACTTGTTGTAGGCGTTACAAAAACTGATGTTGTATTAAACATTGGTTTTAAAAGTGATGGTCTTGTATCATTGAATGAATTCCGCGACCTGCAAGGTTTGAAAGTAGGTGATGAAGTGGAAGTAATGGTAATTGAAAAAGAAGACCGTGAAGGTCATCTGAATCTAAGCCGTCGCCAGGCCCGGATTACCCGTGCATGGGAACGTATTGTTGAAGTACACAAAACTGGCGAGGTTATCACTGGTCTTGTTACTAACAAAACAAAAGGCGGATTGATCGTTGATGTTTTTGGAATGGAAACATTCTTACCGGGTTCACAAATTGATGTGAAGCCTGTAACAGATTACGATCAGTTTGTTGGAAAAACAATGGAATTCAAAGTGGTGAAAATTAATGAAGCCATTAAGAATGCCGTTGTATCTCACAAAGCTCTTATTGAAAGTGATATCGAAGCACAACGTGCAGAGATCATGAGCAAACTCGAAAAAGGCCAGGTACTTGAAGGAACAGTGAAGAACATCACTGACTTCGGCGCATTTATGGATCTTGGTGGTCTTGACGGTTTGTTATACATCACCGATATTTCATGGGGACGTATCTCGCATCCTACAGAAGTATTGAAACTCGATCAGAAGATCAACGTGGTGGTATTGGATTTCGACGATGAGAAAAAACGGATCAGCCTTGGATTAAAGCAACTGACTCCGCACCCTTGGGATGTGTTGCCAGAAACAATTGCTGAAGGAAATATTGTAAAGGGCCGTGTAGTAAATATTGAAGACTACGGCGCTTTCTTAGAAATTCAACCGGGTGTTGAAGGTCTTGTTCACGTTAGTGAAATTACCTGGGCTAACACACCGATCAATGCAAAAGAATTTTTCAAATTGGGCGATGAGCATGAAGCTAAGATCGTAACACTTGATAAAGGAAATCGTAAGATGAGTCTTTCTATCAAGCAACTTTCTCCTGATCCATGGAATGATATTGAAACTAAATTCCCGGTTGAAAGCCGTCATAAAGGTTTAGTGAAGAACATTACTCCTTATGGTGTGTTTGTAGAATTAGCTCCCGGCATTGGAGGTATGATCCATATCAGCGACCTGAGCTGGTTAAAGCGTTTCAATCATCCAAGTGAGTATACAAAAGTTGGCGAGCATATCGATATCGTTATTTTAAGTATCGATAAAGACAATCGCAAACTTCAGCTTGGTCATAAGCAATTGGAAGAAGATCCATGGAACAGCCTTCAGGAAACATTTGCAATCGGTAGTGTGCATGAAGGAACAGTTATCCGTCGCGATGATAAAGGAGCTGTTGTTCAATTGCCTTACGGACTCGAAGGATTTGCTCCAAGCCGTCATCTTGCAAAAGAAGATGGTAAAACTGTAGGTGCAGATGAAACAATAACATTCATGGTGATCGAATTCGATCGTAATGAAAAGCGTATTGTTCTTTCTCATACACGTACATGGGAACAAGCGAAAGTAGAAGAAAAAGAAGCAGCCCGCAAGGAAGCAAAAGTGGAAGCTGATAAGACCCGCAAAGCTGTTAAGAATGTACAGGCAAAAGTTGAAAAAGCAACACTTGGTGATCTTGGCGCTTTAGCTGAAATTAAGGCTAAGCTGAAAGAAGAAGAGAAAGGCGGTGGCGAAGAACCTCCAAAAAGTGAGTAAAAAATTCCCTGCTGTGAATAGCTCAAAGAATTCTAAGTCCTCCGATTCAATCGGGGGACTTTTTTTATCCTCGTATTTTGAAATTTACTTTATAAAATTCCCATTTCTCCGAGTGCAATCACCGCTGCTAATATCCCGATTGCTGCAACTAAAATGACTTTAAATTTCAGGCTCACTTTATCATAATTGACCGCTTTCATAAAAGATTCTTTAGGTTTTTGGTAACAATCTTCAGGCCATTTTTATTTTTTAGCGGGAAATAGAAATTCTATTGGGCTTCTGTTGCGTCGCACACTTGTGCTTTCGGTAATTCTGTTCAGCAGGCCTCACCTCCCTTCCTCCTCTCCGGTGGAGAGGAGGCGGTACTTCATATGTTTAATAAACCAGTTAACTACCACATCAACTTTATTTCATCATTCAACAATTATTGAATACGTCAATTACAATCCAGTGATTTCAGAAGGCAGGGACTGTGCGTTGATGGTCCAGTCTGAGGCGGGATCGGGATGGGGCCTTATTTCAACGAAAAAACAACCTCCACCTCGAAACGAAGTTTTAGTTTTTTGAAATCGACAGATTCGCCTGTCTTATCATAAGAGTAAGATAAATTATTACTCAAGCCTATGCTGTTAACGCCACGTATCCTGATTTGCGAATTCTCACCAGAATAAGAATTCAATAATCCGAATTCATCTGGTTCTTTAATAGTAATGGCCTCTCCTAATTTTTCTCCAACAGCTTCTGTCAGGTAAATACCTTTTTCTTTTGCAGCTTTCACAGCGGCAATTTTCAATTGCCTTCTGTATTCAGTTATTTTACTATGACTGGTTGATACGATCAAAAAACTTTGTGTTGCATCATCATCTAATTTTTCAACCAGTTTATCCATCATTTCACTGTTTTTGAATTTTACCTGGTATGTGATACCTGAAAAGAGATTTGGGTCTTTTTTTCTTTTTTTCCATGTATAAGGATTGTAACCGGAATATGCAGCAATGCTGATCGCCGAATCAGGAATTTCTGCGGACTTACAGGCTTCGAGAAAGCTGGTTTTAATGGCTTCGATATCTTTTTTGTCATCACCTTTTTTCTGGTATTCCTTTAATTCCACATTTACATAAATTTCATCAGGAATTATTTCCATTTCAGAGCTGCCACTTACAGTGATCGTTCTTGGAAAAGGATTGTTTGCAAAAATCGGTTGTTGTTGCTGTGCATTAATGACAGTAACAAAAAGAAAAATGTAGACAATGGTGATTAGCTTTTTCATAATTAATTTTTTTGATTTGATGCAGTTGGGAGACTGTTTACACAAGATAACCGAACATTGCCGTCAACTTTGTTTACAAATCCTTAATTTGAGTACAGATTCTTAGCCCCTATGGCCGGATTTTTTCAACGATTAAAACATATCAAACCACTCCGTTCACTGGTATATGCCATTGTCGGTGCCGTTTCTTATCCGGGTCTCACTCTTGTAAATAAATTAAAGATCACAGGTACAGAGAATATCAGCAAACTTCCAAAGCAAAATGTCCTTTTTGTAAGTAATCACCAGACTTATTTTGCCGATGTCATCACCTTCCTTCATATTTTCTGTGCAGTGAAATGGGGAAAGAAGAACCGTCTTGGAATTCCTTACTATTTATTAAATCCATTCACGAGAGTATATTATGTAGCTGCTGAAGAAACAATGCGTGGAAGTTTTATCAGCCGGTTTTTTACATTGGCTGGCGCCATTACAGTTAAGCGGACCTGGAATCCTGATAGTAAAATAAAAAGAAAAGGTCTTGATCCTTCTGACACAAGAAAGATCGAAAGAGCATTGGATAATAACTGGGTTATCACTTTTCCGCAGGGAACTACTAAACCTTTTGCTCCCGGAAGAAAGGGAACCGCTTTGATCATTAAAAGAAATAAGCCGGTTGTTATACCCGTTGTTATTAATGGTTTCTGGAGGGCATTCAATAAAAAAGGATTGAAGTTTAAAAAGAAGGGATCGTTGTTAACGGTAAATTTTAAAGAACCATTACAAATAGATTACGATGCACCAACGGAAGAGATCATGAAAAAAATTATGGATGCAATTGAACAAAGTAAAGAATACATGATGAAAGGGGCGCATCACTGGACGAAAGAAAAAATAAATTAATAATCATTCACGGTTGAAAAGTGCCTTTAATTCCGTCGCTTCTCCCGGTTTCATCTTTCCGCCCAATATTAATCTTAGTTGTCTTCTTCTTAATGCCCCCTCAAATAATTTTTTTTCTCCATCGGTTTCAGGGATCATTGATGGCACTGGTCTTGGTTTACCATTGGGGTCAAGTGCCACAAATGTATAATAAGCCTCATTGCTTTTGTACTTGTATTGATGAAGCACATCTTCACCCCATACAGCCAAATGCACTTCCATGGAGGTATTAAATGCTCTTGAAACTTTTGCTTCAATATGTACAACATTTGCAAGTTTGATCGGTGCTTCAAAAGAAATGTTATCTACAGATGCCGTAACTACCGGCGAGCCGCAATGCTTCATGGCAGCCAGTGCCGCTGCAATATCCATCCAGTACATCAGCCGGCCACCCATCAGGTTTCCGAATGTATTTGTGTCGTTTGGCAATACTAATTCCGTCATGATTACCAGGCTTTCGGCTGCTTTTTTTACTTCCATGAAAATATTTTTTGCGAAGTTATTAAAACGCATCTTACTCATCTGTTTTAATTCATACTATCATTTGCTAAGAAGGCCGAATCCTTTACATTTGCCCATTCTCAAAGATTCAACAATAGATTGCTATGGAGCCACAGCCCGAAATATCTTTCGACAACACCGAGATCGCATTTGCGTACAAATCTGATAAAGAATTAAAACAAGCCAATTTTCTTTTTTCTGCAATGGGTAAGCCCTGGCTGGTGAAAATGGGAACAACATTGACACCGCCTGCTGTAAAATGGAATCTGCCTTTTGTAAAATCATTGATACGAAGTACCATTTTTCAGCAGTTTGTTGGTGGAGAAACCCTGGAACAAAATGTTGTTGTTGCTGATAAATTGGAAAAATATGGCGTGCAGGTAATTCTTGATTATGGCGTGGAGGGAAAAGAAGGCGAAGAAAATTTTGATCATGCCTGTGATGAATTTATCCGTGTTATAAATTATGCAGCTACGCAGCCGAATATTCCTTTCATGAGTGTAAAGGTTACCGGCTTTGCCCGTTTTGGATTGCTGGAAAAAATGGATTCAATGATGCATCAGAATCAGGGAAGGCTGATGAAAAGGTATTTGAAAGTGGTGGATGATCTGCAGGCTGATGAAAAAGAAGAATGGCACAGAGTACGATCGAGAATGCATCGTATTTGCGAGACAGCGGCAAAGGGAAATGTGGGAGTGTTTGTAGATGCAGAAGAAACATGGATACAGGATCCGGTTGATGCCGTTACTATTTTGATGATGGATACTTACAACAAAGAAAAATGCATTGTATATAATACCACGCAGCATTACCGGCATGATCGTTTGCAATTCTTAAAAGATTCTTACGAGGCGGCTGTTGAAAGAAAATTTATTCTTGGCGCCAAACTTGTTCGTGGCGCTTATATGGAAAAAGAAAGAAAAAGAGCAGCTGAGATGAATTATCCTTCACCTATTCAGCCAAACAAAGAAGAGACTGATAAAGATTTTGATGAAGGCACAAAATTCTGCATTGAACATATTGATAAAATATCATTGGTTGTTGCGTCACATAATGAACGCAGCAATATGCTTGCAGTTGAATTACTGCGGCAAAAAGGATTACCGCTAAAGCATCCGCATGTGCATTGGAGCCAGCTTTATGGAATGAGTGATAATATTACTTTTAACCTTGCTAAGGCCGGATGTAATGTAAGTAAGTACCTTCCTTTTGGCCCTATTAAAGATGTAGTACCGTACCTGATGCGCCGGGCACAGGAGAATACTTCCATCGGAGGGCAAACCGGTCGTGAACTCGGACTGATAAGTAAGGAAATGAAAAGAAGGCGTTTGTGATTTTTTTATTATTTTTCAAAAAACATTTTATGCGCCAACTTTTTTTATCTGCCATTATTCTTCTTTTATTAAATGCCTGCAGTAATGACCAGCCAAAGAAATTGGAAGATGCATTTATTCTTTCTATGCAAAAAAATGATTTTGATGTGTTAAAAAGCTTTATGCCTGATAAAGCATTTTATAATTTACTGGGCGATAAAATGCCTGAGAGAACCGATAAAGAGATAGAAGAATTTTTAAATGAAAGTAATGAAAGGATAAAGCAGGCATGGCAAAATACAATTTTCAACGCGGCACAAAAAAAGATCGATCTGAATAAAGTTATGATAAAGGAAGTCGTCTATCATGATCCTTTTCCTGATGATGAAACAAACGAAGGGATGATCGTTAATTACGAGTATAAAGGGAATGTATGGGATGATATTCAGTTTATTGTTTCAAGAAAAACAGGCAAAACAATTCTGCTTGCAATTCCTAACCCGACAAGAGCTTTTTCAATGATAGATAAAGACCTCAGGGCAACCAATGAAGCAAAGGCATGGATAGAGATGAATAAACCTGAATTCAAAAAAGACATACAAGAGCTATCAACTAAATTGGTCAACGCAGCGAAAACAAATAACCTGGATGAGTTCGGCCAGCATCTTGTGTATCGTGGCGATGATGAAGATAAAAAATGGAAAAAAGCATTGAACTTAAATGATTCTTTGGAACGTCGCCAGGCAGCGGACATGATGCAGCGTGTTAGCCGGAACACGGAGAACTGCGACAATTATAAAACCGGGAATGTAGTAACTAACAGGGAATCGGAAGGAGTGTGGATCGTTTGGCCAATGGATTGTGGAAATAAAATAGTTACTCTTGCTTACCTGCGTATCAATGGAAAATTATTACTTGGTGATACTGATGTAGACAGGAAAGAATGAATTAATTCAGACAAGCTTATGTAGTCTTTCACATTTTTTCATCATTAAAGAAAAAATCATGAAACGTCTTTTATTTTTTTTAACTGCATTCATTTTTTCTGCAGCCGCATATTCACAAGCTGAGATCGACCGCCTCATTGATGAAGGAATAAAATTGCATGACGAAGGAAAATATGAAGAAGCGTTAAAAAAATATGACTCATGCCTCTCACTGAATAAAAATCATTATCTCGTTAATTACGAAAAGTCATACACATTGTTATCGGTCAAAAGATATGATGAATGTATAAGCATCAGTAAGTTTTTGCTTGAACTGGAACCGCAAAATATCAATACAAAAGGGGTTTATGTAAACCTTGGATCAGCGCAGGATGATAAAGGAGATGTGGAAGAAGCGATCAGAACTTTTACAAAAGCGATCGGGCAATTCCCTGATTTTCATTTGCTGCATTTTAATCGTGGTATCACTTATTATAAGGTGGAAAAAGATAATGAAAGCATGATCGATTTTCAGAATGCACTTAAATGCAATCCGCTTCATCCGGGCTCTCACCAATTTTTAGGAAGGCTTGTAATGGATAACAACCGGATACCTGGCATAATGTCTTATTTTACTTTCCTGATGATAGAGCCGGAAGGACAGAGGGCTGCTGAAAACTATAGGATGATGGACAAACTTATTATGAAGGGTGTCACAGAATCACAGGATGGAAAAGGAACAACTGTAATAGGAATTGAAGCACTCATGCCTGACAAAAAAAATAAAAAAACTGAAAATGATTTCTCTTCACTCGATGTTTTTTTAAGCCTCTCCAGCGCATTGGATAGTGATGATAAATACAAGAACCAAAATGCTGCGGAAAAATTGAACAGGAAAATGGGTGATATGATCTCTATGGTGAAAGAGAGAAAGCAAAATGGAACAGGTTTTTACTGGGATTTTTATGTGCCTTTTCTTACTGAGCTAAAAGATAAAAAGCAACTGGAAACAGCGTGTTATATTGCTTCTCTCTATTCAGAAAGTGAAGCGGTTGAAAAATGGCTGAATGAAAACCAGGGAAAAACTGAAGATTTTTACAAATGGCTGAACGAGTATAAATGGAGTGTAAAAAAGTAGAACAAAAAAAATCAACCCAGGAAATATTTACCGGGTATTTTATACAGGAAATTCAAACTTACTCACAGCACATGGCTCATAGTTCACAGCTCGCAGCTTTCTCTTAACTTGCGGCCATGCAGCAATATCTCGATCTTCTTCACCATATTATTAATACCGGAGTTCAAAAGCATGATCGTACTGGCACTGGCACAATCAGCACATTTGGTTATCAAATGCGGTTTGATCTGAAAAAAGGATTTCCGCTTGTTACAACAAAAAAGGTTCATACAAAAAGTATTATTTACGAACTGCTTTGGTTCTTAAAAGGTGAAACAAATATTCAATACCTGAAAGAAAATGGCGTAAGCATCTGGAATGAATGGGCAAATGAAAATGGCGAACTCGGACCTGTGTATGGAAAACAATGGCGCAGTTGGGAAGGGAAGGATGGAAAAGTGGTTGATCAGATTTCAGATCTGATAAAACAAATAAAGACTAATCCGGATAGCCGTAGATTAATTGTAAGTGCATGGAATGTGACTGAATTGCCAGAGATGGCATTAATGCCATGCCATACTATTTTCCAGTTTTATGTGCAGCCCCCCAACCCCTTAAAGGGGGAGTTACGGAGCAGTCTTTCATGCCAGTTATATCAGCGAAGTGCAGATGTTTTTTTGGGAGTGCCATTTAACATTGCGTCTTATGCGTTGCTTACATTAATGATTGCACAGGTTTGTGATCTGGAGCCAGGAGAGTTCATTCATACTTTTGGCGATGTTCATATCTATAATAATCATATAGAGCAGGTACAACTTCAGTTAAGCCGGACTCCATTTCCGCTGCCGACTATGAAACTGAATCCTTCGGTCAAAAATATTTTTGATTTTAAATTCGAAGACTTTACATTAGAAAATTATCAGTGTCATCCGGCGATAAAAGCACCTGTAGCTGTTTAATTTCAGATTTCGGATTTTAGATTTTAGATTGCATGAGGATTCGGCGTAAATCCGAAATCTTAAATCTAAATTCTACAATGATTATTTCCCTTGTAGTCGCTGCTTCAGATAATAATGTGATTGGTAAAAACAATCAGCTGCTCTGGCATTTGCCAAAGGATATGAAATTTTTTAAAAATGTTACCTGGGGCATGCCCGTGGTAATGGGAAGAAAAACTTTTGAATCAATGGGAAGCAAACCATTGCCGGGAAGAAGAAATATTGTGATCACAAGAAAACCCGGTTGGGATGCGGAAGGGGTTTTAGTTGTAAATAGTGTTGATGCATCTGCGTCGCTTGCTGAACGACTTAACTACAAAGAAATTTTTATTATCGGTGGCGGTGAGATCTATGTGATCGCTTTTGACAGGGCAGATAAGATCTATATGACAAGAGTTCACGCCGAACTTGAAGGCGATACTTATTTCCCCGTGATTGAAAAAAATGACTGGACACTGGTGAGTAAAACTGATAACCCTGCTGATGAAAAGCATGCTTATGCTTTTTCATTTCAGCTGTGGGAGAGGAAGAATAATTAACAATTAAAAATTAATAATTGTTAAAACCTTAGTAGAAAACAAATTACATTGATAACCTAACCTTATTACCTTATTAATAAAAATGAAAATCGAGTACAATAATTTATACACTCATTTTATATTCACAACTTTGCACCGCTTGCCTCTTATTTCTGAACAACATCGGGAGCGAATTGAAAAATATATAACTGGAATAATAAATAATAACGATTCTCATTTATATGCGATTTATGCAAATCCCGAGCATGTTCATTTTCTTGTATCCCGATCTCCGAAATTATCAGAAGAAACACTTGCCTCGATAATTACTGAGAGCTCTCAACGATTTATTAATGAAAATAAATTATGTGTGAGTCAATTCGCCTGGCAGGAATCAGCTTCTGCTTTTTCAGTTTCAAAGTCGGATATAGACAAAGTTTGTAAATACATACTTAATCAACCTGAACACCATCGTAAAGTCACTTTCGCGGAAGAGTATGATGAGTTTATAAAATTTTATCAAAAGACTCTGGAGCCTTTCAAAAAATATTAAAAAATAAGGTAATAAGGTTGGATGACTCAATACGAAATATTTCTACTAAGGTTTTGAAACATTTCTGTTGTAATTCATAATCTGTCTTTTTCAAACTAACATGATGAAATATGGAGCAAAGGAAAAATTATTATTTTGTGATATTAAGAACATTTCATAAACCTTAGTAGAAACCGAGTAGTATTAATGACTTAACCTTATTACCTTATTTGATTTTGTCAGCGGGGATATAATAAGGCGTATGTTTTAATAAGGCTTTTTTTCTACCAGGGTTTTAAAACTTCTTGTTTGAATTTATAATATGTATTCGCCCTTTCAACTTGCTCTAAAATATCTTAAACATTGGATCACTGCATCTAACGGCAAGGGCCATGGAATGCATTCGCCTTTTGTATTTGAGTTTATTACTAAGATATTAAATGATAAAACTTTTTATCCTGAGTATGAAAAGGTAGAAGCATTGCGAAATCAACTTTTAAATGATAATACAGTTTTAGAAGTAGAAGATTTTGGCGCTGGTTCAGTTATTGATAAAAAAAGTAAACGAAGTGTTTCATCAATTGCAAAGAATGCAGCGAAGCCAAAGAAGTTTGGGCAATTACTTTTCAGGATAGTAAAACATTACCAACCATCAACAATTCTTGAATTAGGAACTTCATTGGGTATTACAACATCATATCTTTCGATTGCAAAACCTGATGCAAGATTGATAACAATGGAGGGGTCGAAAGAAATTGCAGAGATGGCAATAAGAAATCTTGGAAATTTGGAAAGCAGAAACACAGAAGTGATTGAAGGCAACTTCGATAACACACTATCATCTGTCATCTCTCAACTATCATCTTTCGACTTTGCATTCATCGACGGCAACCACCGGCAGGAACCAACTGAAAGATATTTTAGAGAACTACTTGCTAAGACCAATAATGATTCAGTTATAGTTTTTGATGATATTCACTGGAGCAGTGAAATGGAATCGGCGTGGGAAACAATAAAAAATAATGCTGCAGTTACCTGCAGCATTGATCTGTTTTTTATTGGGGTAATATTATTTAGAAAAGAGTTTAAGGAGAAACAACATTTTGCGATCAGGTTCTAAATGTATTATGTCACAGAAACTCCGATTAATTTTCCAATTCCAAAAGTAATTGCGGCTGCCGCTAAACCAAACAAAACCTGTCTGAAACCCGAAAACCAAACATTTTTTCCTGTAAATAAAGTAATGGCAGAGCCGATCAAAAAAAGTCCTGCTGCGCTTAGCGAAACACTTATTATAATAGCTTTCATTCCGCTGGTGAACATAAACGGTATAACCGGGATAACAGCACCGATTCCAAACAAGATAAAAGAATATAGCGCTGCTTCTACTGCAGAGCCTTTTAATTCTTCTGCATTTATTCCCAACTCTTCTTTTACTAACACATCATGAGCATGAGTTTTATCTTTCATTATGTCAGCAGCCATTTGATAGGCCTGTTCTTCCGGTAGGCCTTTTGCAATGTATATTAATGCAAGCTCTTTCTTTTCTCCTTCAGGATTTGTTTCCAGTTCTTCCATTTCGATCTGCATCTGGTTCTCATATAATTCCTGCGAACTTTTTACCGATATCCATTCACCTAATGACATTGACAATGCGCCAGCTAATAAACCTGCCAGCCCCGCCAATAAAACACCTTCCTGTCCTGCAGTTGCCCCAGCTATTCCCATTATCAAACTGAAATTGGAAACCAGGCCATCATTTCCGCCCAACACAGCTGCCCTGATAGCATTTCCTCCAACTGAACGATGTCGTTTTTCAAATTTGGAAAGTTGAGGACCTGTAACTTTATCTTCCTTCTCCAGTATTGTGCGGAGTATTGATACATGAGCCGTTTCAGTTCCAGTTATTTCTTTTTTGTTCTTTTTCTTTGTAGTGATAATTGCATTAGAAAGACTTTTTTCGGTATCCATCAACGAGCCTAAGACATAATCGTATCCGAATATTTTACCGATCATGTTTAGTGTTATTGCTCTCCAGGAAGGCTTGATTAAATTCTCAATGCTGATGTTTTCTTTTTTAGCAAACGCTTCAGCATGACCTTTTTCAATATCACTCATTTGCCTGAACACATTTGCAATTGTCGCATCGGCCTCATGGTCCGCAAGTTTTTGGTAGAGAAAGCAAGCGTCAATTTCTGTTTGTATGTTTTTATTTTTCATTCAGGGATCTTATTTAAGAGTAAACATGATTCCCGAATTTAAGTAAGTTCATTTATAGGTTCTTTGAGTAAGATCATATTATTAAATGGTCTGAGGCATAGATTTTTTGTATCGTCTCAAAGTGTGGAGGTTGTTAGGCATGGCTTCTGTATCAGCGAATGGCGGGATCTGTATGATGAAATAAAATACCTAAAAGTTTTTAGTGTTTTTCAGTTTGCTTCGGCCTGCATTACTTAAGATGAACAGTTTTTAAATGACAGCCTCGCAATGACGAGGTATCTGCGGGGCTGGAAGCACTTCTCAAACTTCCGGAGTCTTCGTCATTGCGAGGCTTGCCGATGATTAAGTAGAAATATAAAGTTTGTTGAAGGCAAGCCGAAGCAAACTGAAAACGAGAAAGAAGCTAACTTAGATTTCATGAAACAGATGGGTGGCTGGGTATATATGATGTGCAGCCTCAATTATTCTACTTTGTATGTAGGGGTAACATCAAATATTGCATCCCGGGTTTATGAACATAAACATAAAATGTATCCAACCAGCTTTAGTGCTAAGTACAATTGTGTCAATTTGGTTTATTATAGAAGATTTTAGCTTATAATTGAAGCCATAGCAGAAGAGAAAAGAATAAAAGGCGGAAGTCGAAAGAAGAAAGAGGATTTAATAAATAGCATAAACCCTGAATGGAAAGATCTGTATGATGAAGTAAAATACCTATAAGTTTTTTTAAATTGTTTTGGTTTGTCGCTATTTTAGTTTGCTTCGGCCTGCATTACTTAAGATGAAATGGTTTTTAGATGACGGCCTCGCAATGACGAAGACCCTGCGGGGCCTGGTAGTTGCTTTTAAATTTACGGGGTGCTCCAGATTGTAATAACGAAAACCCTGCGGGGCTGGAAGGACAAATCAAACTCCCGGAGTCTTCGTCATTGGGAGGCTTGCCGGTGAAGCAGTAGAGATGTAAAGTTTGTTGACGGCAAGCCGAAGCAAACTAATTAGAAGTCTTGGTTTCTTCCTGAATAGTTTTTTTTA
>Ga0209798_10000094_pt1 | contig 47234 bp, 31 predicted proteins | sample DOMMetBare3Fresh_FD_187475 | JGI IMG/M metagenome (GOLD analysis project Ga0209798, IMG submission 187475) | Wetland sediment microbial communities from St. Louis River estuary, USA, under dissolved organic matter induced mercury methylation -... | ecosystem: Environmental > Aquatic >...
GTTGGAGAGCAAGGAAGGGGCAATCAAAAGCTACCGGTGCAGCTCGGGAAGTTGTGGGAAATCTCCGCTTTCCCCTTGACAAAACTTATCATGGATGTCACCAGAACTCCCCAAGGTGCATGCCAGGTGGGATTCGCAGATAGAAATCTGGCAGGTATCGTACCAATTGGTTCGCGGAACAGCGCTTGAACAGAGAATAATAACTGAGTAGCATTCCGGCAAAAGCTACTTATATAGGTAACCTCAAAGGTTACTTATATAAGTAACAAGCTACCTATATAGGTAACAAGTTACTTATATAGGGAAACCGTTGATGAACGAGTTGGCTGACTAACAGGAGAAAAATTAATGGGAATTATTTCTGATTTTGCACAAATAGATAAAAAATTTGCATGGTCATTTCTTGGTTTTGTGCTTGCGGCTATATTTGGTGGTATTGCAATTTATACAGAATTCATAAGAGATACTAGCCCGATAATTAAATACGAAGTTATGACTAATACAAAAATACTTGATGTGAAAGAGGACGTAAGCGGCCTGAGTGTTCTTTATAATAATGAGGACATTCGAAAATCAAAAAAGACACTATCAATTGTTTCTGTAAAAATATCAAATGAAGGCAAATCAGCTGTACTTAAAACATACTATGATACTATTGCACCATTAGGAATTAGCATTGGATTAGGAGAAATAATTAAAGCAGAGATAGTGGATGCTTCTACAAATTACTTACAGCAAAACGCTTTAAAAAAACAAAATAGCCAAAATAGTATTATATTATCAGATGTTATAATTGAACCAAGTGAATATTTTGTAGTTAAATTATTAGTAATAAATCCTGAAAATGCCACTATAGCCGTATACCCATTTGGAAAAGTTGCAAACGTTAAATTTCCCTCCTTAATCAATTCAACCTCAAAAAAATCAGAAGATCCTTTTTGGCGCAGAGTTATAAAGGGATCAGTTTGGGTGCAACTTACTAGAGTTCCAGTGTATTTTATTGGTTCTATAATATTCCTTGGCTTAATATTTGGTCCGATGGTTTTTATATCAGAAAGAATTGACAAGAGACGCAGAGCAAAAATTGTTGCTCAATTTAGTTCTCACAGCAAAACAAAATATGATGAATTAAACGCTACGCTTTATGACTATTACAAAGATAACGGAATATATACTTTAAACAGAATCAGAGAATACGTATCAAATGAAGATAAACTTAATGAACTTGTTGATTATTGTGAAAATACATATCCCAAAAATGCACCTAATGAAATTGAAGCTGATAAAATCAATGAACAAATAATGCACGATTTGCATAGGGATGTTAGAAGAGGAATTAAGCGACCAGTTATATTACGTTTACTCGGAAGCCTTGGGTTAATTATAAAGGACGGAAAGCAATATCGTCCTAATGACTTAAAAATAAATGCAATGAATGAATTCATCGACTTTGTCACTATTAAGGAAGCGTAGGTGATGCGTTGCACCTATAAACACCCAACAATCGGCGGCAGACAGTCGTCGCGATAAAGCCGCGCCGCTGCTGCGCCTCACTACCGTTATCCCGAGAATATGAAGGAATATATGAAGAATGGAGATTTCAAAATTGTTCGTGTTTCAGGGATGCCAGTAAGCAGTGAAGACTTGCTTGCAGACCTTCTACGAGTAGCTTCTGCGACTGGAAAAGGAACCGTTGGACAGAAAGAATACCATAAAGTCGGAACCTATGATTATTCGACAATCATTCGGAGATTCGGATCATGGAATAAGGCGCTTATTGCCGCAGGTCTGAACATCACTAATGAAGTAAATATCCAAGACGAAAAGCTGTTCGAAAACCTTCTGGCGCTGTGGCAACATTATGGGCGACAACCACGGCGGAGCGAATTGGCTAATTCACCATCTACGATTTCACAATCACCATACAATCGTCGTTTTGGTTCTTGGATGGCTGCACTGGAAGCATTCGTGAAATATGCTAATGACAGTGGTGCTGATTCTCCAGACGGTCAAATTGAAAATGAAGTTATCCGCCGGACAACCGGCAGAGATCCATCGCTACGCCTTCGTTGGCATGTTCTTCAGCGTGACCGCTTCACCTGTCTTGCCTGTGGTAAAAGCCCGGCTCTGACGCCCGGCGTCGAGCTTCACGTTGATCACATAACTCCATGGAGCAAGGGTGGCGAAACAGTGCTCGAAAATCTACAAACCCTCTGTTCAGCATGTAACCTTGGAAAATCGAATGTAAATGAGGGATAACAAGGCTTACGACCTGCCCTAAAACCTGGCAGGTCAAAGCCATGCCCGTTGGCGACCCAAATTATCAAAGGAGGCACTTATGCGCAAAATTAGTTTTGGCATATGTATATTATTGTTTTCCTCTCTCTTCGTGAACGGCGCATTTTGTGCCCAACCCCAAAAAGGTGCAACGCCTTTTGTGAATTACAAGGTGGCAGAGTTTAACGGTAGTTTTATCCTGTTAGATCCGATACTCAAATATAAAGTGATTAAAAACGACGCCGCTTTTGAAGAACCATTTGGGCAGTTTTACGGTGATGAGTTGCTTCAAGTCGAATGTGGAAAGCAAAGCGTGGTAATAGGTTTTAGTAACGGACCAAGTGAAGACCCTAATTTTGAAATTCTTGTTAGAAAAGGGAAAAAGTCCATTTCAAAAAATATTGCATCTGAACGTATTGCTATGTCATCAGCCTGCCAATTTTACGCTAATGGAAACACCGACAACAGCTTCAATATGCGTCAAAAGTTCTCAATTACGGATAATGAAATTCTGGAAATTGAGCAGCCCTTTTATCTAGTAGATAGAACTTGCAAAACAAGTACTGCTACTGTTTTGAAGACAGAGAGATGTGGTAAAGGCCGTGCCGTCGCAAGCCTACCCAAGGGTTCTGATGTGCATATACTTATCTCGGAATGGTTTAAAAATGATGAACATGACCAAAAGATAAGTAACTGCGAATCTGGAAACGAAAATTATTTGGTGAGCACCCCGTTTGGTTTAGTTGGGTGGGTTGAAAACGTAAGAGGTGATATTTACGGAAATCCTGGAAAACCACTATCATGCATTGTTTTTAATGGTGATTGAGGTGCTACACTAAGTGCGCAAATGAGGGAAAGCTCTTGAATAAAATGAGTGCGCCAACCAGCCGGTTGCACGCCGCCCCGCCCGAAAAACCGGGCGAAGCGGGTGAACCGGGCAACCCGTTATGATGAAAATAATGAAACCCAAATCAAACGCAAATAACTACTAACGCAAATCAATAAAAAAATACGAAACGAGAGCGACACATAACATGCCTAATAAACCGCCCAACACATTTATAAACGTTGATATGTATTTATCCTTTCTAAAAAAAGCGAATAACGGAGCCTTGAAACCAACTAATGAACTAGCGGAATTAGACTTACTAATAACAAAAGAGCTTATTACTGAAGGATTAATATCTGATTCAACAGAGAGGTATTTAAACGTTTCTCCACTAAATAAAGTGAAACCTCCGGGGTCAGGTTGGACTTTCGGACATTTGAATATCCATTACAACAACGGTAATCCGATATGCTCACCCACTACTTAAAAACCTTCTCCACCCTCCGCTCCGACACACCGCTCCCGTTTTACCATCTGTGATTCTGATAAATTCTGGAATCACATCCCGAAACCGGATATGATGCGACCCTTGCTGTCACAAGATAGACCATAAAAAACCAGGTTGGGTTTTAATAACTGACACGAGTACATAACGATGGAAATATTCAATAAATCTGACTGCCCCTTCTGTACTCTGGACAACTCCAGAATAATCTTGTCCAACACCCACGCCATGGCCATTTACGACGGATACCCCGATACCCCTGGCCACACTTTGATCCTCCCGAAACGCCATATCGCCTCGTTCTTCGAAGCAACAAAAGAAGAACAGGCGGCGATGTTTGACCTGCTGGCTGAAATGCGGGAAAAGTTGAAATCCCTCCCTGCCTCCCTTTCCGGAAGGGAGGAGGAACATCCCCGCCAGCCCACCTTTGGTAACGCGGGGAGTTTATCCGTGCCCGACGGCTTCAACATTGGCATCAACGATGGTGCTGCCGCCGGTCAAACAGTCATGCACCTGCATATCCACCTGATCCCGCGTTACTCGGGTGATACGGAAGACCCGCGCGGCGGCGTACGCTGGATCATGCCCAAGCAAGCTCAATACTGGGAGACCTTATGACCGGGCTTGCCACCTACCTACGGCAGTTTGCTCATCTGCGCAGGGCACCAAATGCAGTATTCACAGAGGCCACTAAGCAACAGGCCCCGCACAAGCTGCTCCTGCTGCTGGCAGTGCTGGATCTGGTACACCGTGGTGTTCACCTCGCCGTTCATCGCCGTTAGCGGGGATCTGGTGGAGTTGAACGAACTGTTTAACCTCTACTGGCGGCGGATCATCCCGCTGGGACAGACCAGCAGCATCGCCTTTCCCTTCTCCCGTCTCGACCGGGAACCGTTCTGGCAGCTGGTGCCGCAACCAGGCACAACCATCACCCCGGTGGTCAATCAGCCTCCTCAGGATGAGGTTAAAGTAGTCCTGAATGCTCTTTCTCGGCAGCGATACTCTTCGAGATCTGTCAGAATATGTAACAACAAGAGGCCAAGGGTATGCATCCCTTGGCCTCTTGTTGTTTGCGACAGTCGATCGATGATCGTTTTTCAGATCCAGCTTGTTCTGGACTGGCGGTTAAGCGGCGTTACTGCTGCTGTACAGTGCCATCAGTACGCGCTCGGGGGTCAGGGGAGCAATCATCGCGACATCCCGGTCCGGACGGAACTGCAGCAGGGCATTCCTGATGGCAAAAAATGCTGCGATACCATACATGAAGGGTGGCTCACCGATCGCTTTTGAGTTGAAAGGCCCGAACTCATTCGTCGAATTCTCCAGAAAATATACATTCATTGCTTCAGGCGCAAAATGTATGTCCGGCACTTTATAGGTGGAAAGCGCATCGGTCAGTAATTTCCCCTCCTTCGAATAGATCACTTCTTCCATGGTCATCCAGCCGATGCCTTGCATGATCGCACCTTCGGCCTGGCTGCGGTCGATGGTGGGATGCAGGCTTTCACCGACATCGTGAACGACCGTGACGGAATCGATTTCGTAGATTCCGCGGAGACAATCGACCGTTGCCCGGATCAGGGCCGTCCCGTAAACATGATATGCGAACGGATGCCCTTTAGATGTGTTGACATCAAAATGAATCTTGGGTGTCGCATAATGATAGTGTTCGGACAGGCTGATCCTGCGCTGGTGAGCGATCCCGATCAGCTCTTGCCATTTCAGCTGCGATGGTTTTCCTGATTGATGCACAATCCCGTTTTTGATTTCAATGCTATCGACCGTGGTTGATTGCAATTCTTCGGCTGCAAGTATACGTAAGCGCTGCAGTATCTTCATGCAGGCATAATATGCCGCTTTTCCGTTGAGATCCGCGCCGGAACTTGCGGCTGTCGGTGATGTGTTGGCGATTCGCGTTGTATTGGTTGACTCAAGCTTGATCTGTTCCTGCGGGATGGAAAAAACCTGTTCCACGGTGCGCAGGATCTTCATATTTACTCCCTGTCCCATCTCAATGGCGGCAGTACTGACCCCGATACTCCCGTCTGTATAGATATGAACAAGGGCGCTGGCCTGATTCATCATCGTATTGGTGAACGAGATGCCGAAACAGATTGGCATCAGGGCAAATCCTTTTTTTGTCCAGCAATGTGACGCATTGAACTGCTCTGTTTCAGACGTTACCCGATCGAGCGCTATTTTTTGCTCCAACGCTTCCCAGCTGGTTCGTGCCTGCGCATGCCGTGCGATCTGCCCATAGGGGAATTGATCGCCATCCTGCAGCAGATTTTGTTTCTGGATCACCCACGGATCGATCCCCAGCGCCTCCGCGGCTTTTGCAATGGCGGCTTCGATCACAAACATCGCCTGCGGTCCGCCGAAACCACGGAAGGCCGTATTGGGAGGAAGGTTGGTGCGGCAGCAATACCCGACTGCCTGAACGTTCGGGATGAAATAACTGTTTGTGCAATGGGAAAGACTGCGCGACAAGACCGGCGGCGAGAGATCGCAGGCAGCGCCGGCGTTTTGATAGAAGGATACTTCATAGGCGTGGATCATCCCGTTCTTTTTCAAGCCGATCTTGAAGTCGGAAGAGTAGGGATGGCGTTTGCCGGTCATACGCATATCATCCTGACGGTGCAGGACCAGTTTGACCGGTCTGTTCAGTTTAACCGCCGCAAGAGCCGCCATGGCAGCCCATGGTGTCGCCTGATCTTCTTTTCCTCCGAAACCGCCGCCAATACGTCCCACATCCACTTCAACCTTGTGCATCGGAAGGTTCAGCACGCGTGCGGTGACGCGCTGAACAGCGGTCGGATTTTGTGTTGATGAGATGATCTTTACATTTCCTTCGGAGGGAATTGCAAGCGCTGCCTGGGTTTCCAGATAAAGATGTTCCTGGCCGCCCGATTCGGCGATCCCTTCAACAACCACATCGCATGCGGACCATGCCTGGTGCGTGGATCCAAGCGAGAATGTCAGCGGCGGTACGATCAATTCATGCTTTGCAAAGGCATCGCGCGCATCAGTGATCACCTGAAGTTGTTCCACTTCGACCGTGATTGATTCTACTGCCTGGCGCGCTTCAAACGGATCTTCGGCAACCACAAGAGCAATCGGCTGGCCGATGAAATGAACGCGGTGCGATGCAAGCAGTTCCTCATCCGCAATGATGCCGCCGGTCTGGTTTTCTCCCGGAATGTCGGTGGCGGTCAACACCGCATGAACACCGGGCCTCTGCCGCGCAACGGAGCTGTCGATTTTCAGATTTTTTCCGTGCGCATGTCTTGAATACACGACGTGCGCCCACAGTGTACCGTCCGGAACCGGAATGTCGTCCAGGAACCGTGATTCACCGCGAACATGCATTTCTGAATCAAAATTTTTCACCGTAGATCCTTCCGTAGTGGGAAGTCGGGAAAGAATGTCACCACATGTGCCAGAAACAGCTGACGAGCCAGCAGGCGTTTATACTCGCAGGAACCGCGGACATCACTGATCGGCTCGATCTCGGACTGCAGCACCTGCATGGCTTCGGAAATCACCTGCTGGGTGAGTTCTTTTCCGCTGAGAAACCGGGATGTACGGGAAAGAAACAACGGAGTTGCAAAGACACCGCCGGCGGTGAGATGGACGTCGCCCAGTGTTCTTCCTTCAGCACTGAGCACCATGGCAGAGTTTACGCTGGCAATATCGAGATGACGGCGGCGCGACACCTTTTCAAAATTCACTCTTAGCGGGAGAGAAGGTTTGGGAAGCAGAATCGTCTCTACCATCTCATGCGTACGTTTATCGATCTGCTTGTAGCCTTTGTAGAAATTCCGTAAGGCAACCTGTCTGGTCCCATTTTCTTCGCGTAAGACAAGGGTTGCATTTAGTGCCAGCAGTAAGGATGTCATGTCTCCGACGGGAGAGGCATTGACGATGTTGCCAGCCAGAGTGGCACGATTTCGGATGGCTGTTGAACCAAATAACGAGATGAAGCCGGCTATTTTTGGTATGAGCGTGCGGATGATCTGAGAACGCGAAAACTCCTCGATACTCGTCATGCCCGAGCAATGAATAAACTCTTCATCGTCCCAGATGACCGGGGGGTGTTTCAGGTGCCAGATTCGCTTGATGCGCTCTTGCTTGATGGTGAACGCCTGCTGTACATATACATCGGTTCCTCCGGAAACGATCTGGGTGTATTCGTGAATAGTGGCAGGACGGTCTTGTGTTTCCGCCAATGCTTTCAAACGCTGGGGAATGGAGCTTGCGTATGCGGGAAGCAGATGGTGATCAATGGCTCGTTCTAAAAGGGAGGAGAATGTCCGTTTTTTTTGTTCCAGATCGTGAAGTGCTTTTGCAATAGCTTTTCTGATGGGAGGATGACCGGTACAACGGCAGATATTTCCTTCAACTGCATTGATGGCGCCATCGACGGTAAGTGTTGAGGTATTCAGGCAATATCCCGTGAGAGACATGAGAAATCCCGGAGTACAAAATCCGCACTGTGTTCCACCCTCGTCAACGTATGCCTGCTGCAACGGATTCAAACTATCCTGCTGATTGATCCCTTCGATGGTGACCACATGTTTCCCCTGCATGTCGCCCAGCGGCAGCAGGCAGGAATTCAGCGCACGATACACCACGCTATCGTTATGCAGTTCGCCCACCAGGATGGTACAGGCGCCGCAGTCACCCTCGCGGCACCCCTCTTTTGTTCCGGTCAACCGGCAGTTGTTGCGCAGGAAATCGAGCACCGTCATGTTCGGATTTGCATCGGTCCCGATGGTGCGGTCGTTGATGATGCACTGGAGTGTGTTCTTATCGATCATACAAGTGAGGAAGTTGCTGGTTTCATGGGGGAAAAATACCACTAATAATCAGCGGACGTCAATGTAATCGTAAAAGCGGCCAAGGGATGATTCTTTAGCCTGCATCCGTCAATGGCAGCGGATGCAACAGCGATTCCCGAGAATTATAGAGCTCTCCGCCGGATGACACATAATCGTGTAACACCGCTACCGCTTCCGGCCGCATCAGGTCCAGCACCACCCTGATCCCCCGTTTCTCCAGCGAAGACGTCCATTCGACAGGCTTGTCCCCTTCATCAAAACCAATCGCTCGGGCGTCCTCACTCCGCGCACCGCAGAGTAGTGCGCTCACTCCGGACCAGGGGATTGCGCCAAAACACATGGCGCACGGCTCGGTTGAAGCATACAATTCGTACGGCACTGTCCCCCCGGCGCCGAGGTCATAGCGCCCCAGCGCCTTCTGGGCAAAGGCCAGCGCTACAGTTTCTGCATGGAAAATGGAACAGCCGGAGCTGACTACCAAATTCATTCCCGCTGCTACCAGTCTTCCCCCACTATCAAAGACTGCTGCCCCGAAAGGCCCACCGCTGGCATGGCGCACATTGAGATTGGAAAGCTCAATCGTCAGCCGCATCCGCTCCTCCCGCGATGGGAAAATGTGCGGCTGTCCGTCAAGAAAAGGCTTGACCCAGGCAGGCAAACGAATGGCTATTTCAGGCAGATACATGATGTTCTCCTAGGTTCTGTAAAATGAAAATACTGATAGCATTCCCGTTAACGGCAGCTGCCATGAATACCAAGGTCAATTATCTGATCCATACCGATGCCATTAAAGAAAACCTGATCCCGCCAGACTTGCAGAAATCAAAAACTGTGCAGCGTTCCCCAATGCCGACTTCATACTCTAACCGCCTCTGGATCATTGTCAAAGAAGAACAGGACGAATGTTGAAATTAAACCTGCCCCCGGACTATCCTTTTCCACCCTTCATTCCACCCCACCAACACACTGTTACACCAAAACTTCGGCCGGCCGAAGTTTTGGTGTAACATTTTGATTTACAACAAATTACATCAAAAAACAGCCCAAATATTTTTGACCATAATGTACGTGAATAATTTCACAACATACAGGTATCATTTGATTATGGCTTCAAGTGCTTCATTTTCTGCTACCCGGCGGTGATGACGCTACCATCGAACGATTTATGCCGCCCCGAACAGGGCGTTGCCCGTGCGTGACTCCTCGATCCGCCCTTCATTCATGTGATAAATCCGGTCGGCCAGGTGGAACCAGCGGTCGTCATGGGTTACGCAGATGATGATCTTGCCACGCGTCTTGAGCTCGGGGAGAAGTTCCTCGTAGAAGATGCGCCGGAAGTGCGGATCCTGGTCGGCCGCCCACTCGTCCAGTACGATCACCGGCTTGTCTTCCAGCTCGGCAACCACCAGCGCCAGGCGTTTGCGTTGCCCGGTGGAGAGCTCGATGGTGCTGAACAGGTCATTGTCCAGGGTCACCTTGCCATCCAGTTCCAGACGTTCAAGCAGCATGCTGATTCTGGCCGGGTCGGGATCGCCAAGGCCGTAGAGCCGGCGCGAAAGATGAAAGTCCGAGAAGATGGCGGAGAATTGGTCCCGGTAATCCTGCATCTGGCCGGATGTGACCGTACTGTCGTCCACCTGAATGGCGCCGGCATCAAGCGGGATCAAACCGGTCAACATACGCAGCATGGTCGATTTGCCCGATCCGTTGCCACCGGTGATAAAGGTGATCTGGCCGGCATGAAACTCCGCCACAATCGGTCCGACCGTGAACAAGGGGGCATTTTCCGCATCCTTGTAGGAGAGCACGGCGTTATTGAGCGCCACGCTAGCAGGTGCCTTTTCCAGCAAGCTGCTTGTTTCGTCCAACGCCTTGCCAGCGGCTATGCTCAACCGTTCCTGCATGGTTTCGATTGCATCCAGCGCCATCTCGGCCTGGGTCACCATGGGAGTGACAAACGAGACGGTACAGACCGGGCCCGATATGAACAGCACGGCAATGGTCGCCTGAAGGATGATTTCATGGTAGCCGGCCACGAACAGTGGCACAACAAACACCATCAGGCCGACCAGCGAATAGAGCATCGCTTCCATCACGGCGTAATTGCGCCCCCATTGCGTCTTCAGGGTAACATTGGTGCTCCCGGCGTCATGTGAAGCCTCGGCCAGTGATGCAATCACACCGTCGGCCCGTGCGCCATTCATCCTGACTTCCTTGAAACCGTGCAGCAGTTCGGTAAGACCGTTAAACACCCGTCCCTCGGCTTCGGCCGCTGACTGCATCAATACCCGCAATGCCTTGACGCGCTTGAAACGGACCGCCACCGCCATGCCGGAGAGGGTGAAGGCAAGTACGCAGGCCAGGGGGGAAAGCCAGGCCAGGTAGAGTGCCAGAAAGAGTAACATCACCGCCTGCTGGAAACCGACCACCAACATCGGCAAGATCTGGGCCAGCACCTGCGTGTCCTGGGTCAGGACCCCCTGGAGACTGGCATGACCGATCCGGTCAATCGTCACCATATCGGTCTGACGCACCAGGTCGAACAGCCGGGTGCGTAGTTTGTGGATCAAGCGCTCCGCATCCTGGGAAGCTGTGACCAGCGTGTAGTGGTGCGTTACGGCGATCAGCATCACGCTGATCACGAACATCAGCAGCAGACGCGCGCTGAGCTGTCCGTCCGCCACCTGTTTCGCGGCAACCGAGACGATGGCAACCATTGCCGATACCGCAATCGCCGAAAGAATATTCATCAACATGAGCGATTTCAGGTTTTCCGGAATTTCGCGCCGGACGGCGTGAAATAATCTCATGCTGTTTCCTCCCTGGTGATGAAACGCTCGGTCAGTTGCCCTTCCTCCACATGCAGACGTCGATCGGCGGCATCGAAGTAATGATCGTCATGGGTCACGGCGATGATTGTCAGCCCCCTTCGTTTCAGCTCCGGCAGCAGTTCACGGTAGAATCTGAAACGGAAATGGGCATCCTGGTCAGCAGCCCATTCGTCGAGGATCAGAATCGGCTTGGCTTCAAGTAATGCACCGATCAGGGCCAGCCGTTTGCGCTGCCCGGTGGAGAGGTCGGTGCGCGTAAAGTGATCTCCTTCAAATCCCGATACCCGCCCCATCTCCATCCAGTCAAGCAGCTCCGCGACCTTGATCCGGTCGATTCCCTCAAGACCATACAGTTTGGAAAAGAGATGAAAGTCGGAGAAGACCGGCGCCATCATCCCACGGTATGCGGCCAGCCGCGACGGAATGATCTCCGCTTCGTCGCAGGTCAGGCGGCCGCGTTGCGGATGATATAGCCTGGTTAACAGCTTGATCAAGGTTGATTTCCCGGATCCGTTACCACCGGTGATGAAGATCACCTCATTGCGGCGGATAGTCACCTCCAGTGGTCCAACCGTAAAGGGGAGCTCGTCGGCCGGGGCAGGGTAGGAAAACATGACCCCCTTCATGCGGATTTCCTCAAAGTCAACCGCGAGCGTTTCGGATGCTGCTTCGCTCCCCTGTTCGGTCAGGGCTGCCAGCTCACCGTCCAGAACCAGCATCCGGCCAGCTGCCGCATCGGCACCGCGCATTACGGCCAGCGCCTGCATGATGCCGCTCAAGGGGGCCATCAGAAACAGAACCGCGGCCGTTATTTTAACCAATTCGGCGCCAACCGTCGGCGCGTACACCGGCACTACAAACACCACGGCTCCCAGAACCAGGTTAAAGACCGTTTCACCGAACACGAATTGCTGCCAGCTGTGCAGATGCACCTCACTGCGCGCCGTTGCCGTATCGGCGGACAGCTCCGCGAAGCTGCTGCTCAAGGCACGGCTGCGGGCACTGTTGAGCCGCTGTTCCTTGAAGCCATCGAACAGATCGGAGACGCATTCAAAGAGTTTTGCTTCGTGGGGAACGAGCTTCTCCTGACGTAAGGCTAACGACGTGCCGAGCCGCTGATACACAACTGCTCCCAGCAGCAGCAACGGGACGAGTACCAGGAAGGAGACCATGGAGATCGTGGCGATATAGAGCACGATGGTTGTCATCTGGATCAGCGAGCGCATCGCCTGGGCCAGGTAATGGGAATTGGACGAGATGACCCGGCAGCTCTGGGTGATGGTATCAAACAGGCTGCTCTCTCCCAGGTGTTCCAGTTGCCACAGGTCGGCGTGGCGCAGTCGCCTGATCAATTGCATCCGTAAGCGATCGATGGCAGCTTCTATGTCGGCTGCCAGGTGCGCCACCATCCAGCTTTCGGAGAAGGCGTAGAACAGTACGCATGCCACGAAGAGCGCCGCCACCGGCAGGTCGACGAATTCTTTTTTGGTGTCGGCAATTTTCTGGGCGGCATTCATGACGACCGCCAGTACGACGGTCGTGCCGATCGCCGCTGCCGTTGCGCCGAGTATCAACCGTCGTAAGGCATCCTTACCCGACAGTTGCAGGAGTTGCAGCAAATTCATGTAATGCTCCGATTAATGTTCGAACCTGTTGATTTCATGTGCGGGCGCTTCCATGGCGGAGCGCAGCATGGCGTTCTGTCCTGCGGCAGGAATTGACGGCCAGACGACTCCCAGCCGGTCGAGTAGTATCTGGGTGTGATCCGAAGCGATGGCCAGCCGGTAGAAACGTGCCAGGGGGGAACGATCAGCCCGGATCCCGAAGGTTTCCACCGATTCAGCCACCGCTTTTTCCATTTCCGGTTCGTCAATGGCCCGCTGCAAGCGTTCCAGGAATCCGCCAAAATCCTTGGCGTCAACCCGTTCGGACATTCCGTCACCGCTGCGGATGAAATCAGCCAGCAGATCCAGGTTGGATTTTTCGATGTGATAAATCTGGTTGGTCAGGGACTTGGTGTCTGCCAGCGCAACGATGGCGCGGGCAGCAATATCGACGTAACAGAGCGACGCATGCAGCTCCAGCGGCACAACCCCCAGATGAACAAAAGCGGAGAGTTGGCGGAAAAAGGCGTTGTCGGTCATGTTGCGCTGCAAGCGCACATCGTCACTGCTGAAAACAATATTGCCGACCCGGTGGATGCAGGCATTGTTCAGTTCTCCCCGGGCAGCAATTACCATCCGTTCCGCTTCCTGTTTGGTGCGGATATAATAGTTGTCGTCCGGCTGCTCGGGAACCAGGTCAAACTCGGTGAACAGCTTGAATTCATCCCCTGTCGTGCTGCCGACCGCCGAGAGGGTGGAGATGTAATGGAAGTCGGCCGGCGCCGCTTGCCTGGCTGCTGCCAGTGAAAGCAGGTGACGCGTTGCCAGTACGTTGTCGGCGTGGAAATCGCGATAGTGTCCGAAGTGGTTCACATTGGCAGCCGAGTGATAGATCACGTCCACTGTTGCCATGAGGTGGCCATAGTCATGGGGGGATAGCCCCAGTTCCGCCTGGCGCAAGTCACCTGCCAGCACCGTCAGGTTTGGATTGTCACGCAGAGCAGCACCGTCCGTCTCCCCGAAATAATGGAGTAATACCTGGCCGAGCCGCTCCCGCGCCGTATGATCATCGTTGCCACGTACCAGCGCGGTTACCCGGATCTGCCGGTTCCCCAGCAGTTCACGCAGCAGGTAGCTGCCGAGGTAGCCGGTCGCTCCCGTAAGCAGCACATGCCGGTACGAGTTGCGTTGGGAAAGATCATACTGGTGGGCTGTCCCCGCCTGTACGGCATATGCGGAGCGGCGTGCGCGTAATGCCTCTTCGCGATCAGCCTCGGTCGCCACATGAGTTCCACCGCAGTTCCATTCGGCGTGGAGCGATTTGACCAGCTCCCGCAGGTGATCCCGGCGCGGACGACAGATACGGGCAAACTCCGACAGTACCGGATGTTCGTACAGGTCGTTGACCTGGCAATCAAACTCACGCCGCAGACGGCTGATAACGGCAATGGCTCGCAAACTATCGCCACCGAGGTTGAAGAAATCACTGTCGCGGCTGATGAACGGCTGATTGAACAGTTCACTCCAGATGGCAGCGATCCGTTTTTCTCTGGAGGTTTGGGGAGCTGCACAGTGCTCGGAATCGTGGGAATTATCCGCTTGATACCGTTCATGATTCCTGCTCTCCAGCAGTGCCCGGCGATCAACCTTGCCTGCTGGCGTAACCGGAATAGCAGCTACCGCCAGCACCGCCGATGGTATCATATAACGTGGCAGACTTTCGGATAAATAAGCTGACCACTCCCCATACCCCGGCTCTAGCGTTTCCGGGTTTAATGCCACAAAGGCCCACAACACCTGGGTTTGATCCGCCTTTGTTTCCACCACTGCCACGGCCTGTCGTACTCCCGGATAGTTTGCCAGTCGATATTCGATCTCTCCCAGTTCGACCCGCTGGCCACGCAATTTAACCTGTGTATCGAGCCGCCCCAGTACCTGCAACTCGCCGCTCGCAAGCCAACGCCCCAGATCTCCGGTGCGGTAGCGCCGTTCACCGTTGGTTACCACAAAGCTCGCGGCGGTCTGGTCGGGACGGTTGAGATACCCGACCGCCAGCCCCGCTCCGCCGAGCCAGATTTCACCCACAACACCGGGAGCGACGGGGCAACCATCCTGATTCACGATACAGATCGATGTATTGGCCATCGGGCGTCCTGCACCCTGTGGCTCTGCGCCCGGAGAAAGCAGGCCGATCGAGGCAGCCACGGTATTCTCGGTCGGACCGTAGCCATTGAAATAGGAGAGTTGTGCCGCATAGTGTTGTACATCGTCGAGGATGGGCGCTTCTCCGGCGGTCATCAGAATCCGCATTCCCGGCAGTTCGGACTGCTCGAACAGCCGCAGGTAGGATGGCGGCATGGTGGCAACGGTAACACCGAGCCGCTGAAACAGATCACGCATACCGGAAATATGGTTCATCTGCTCACGCCGCACCGGAACCACTGCCGCACCGGACCCCCATGCCAGCACCAGATCGCTGATCCAGGCATCGAAGGAGGGGGAGGATATCTGAAGTACGCGATCAGCGGGGTTGATCCCCAGGGATGCAGTTATTCCCACACTCAAATTGAGCAGTCCGCCGTGACAGAGCAGCACTCCCTTGGGAATGCCGGTGGAGCCGGAGGTATAGATGATATAGGCATGATCATGGGGAGCGATATGATCAGGAAGTGGTGCCACCGTTCCCGCTGTTGTGTGCTCTTCCGGCCTGATAATCGTGTAATCGCCTCTCCCCAACTCCTCCGGCAGCGGAAGAGCGTCAAGCACGATCATGATCCGGGCCACCGCATCATTGGCGATGAAGGCCAGGCGTTCGGCCGGCAGATCGGCACTCAGCGGCAGGTAGCATCCTCCTGCTTTCCAGATCGCCAGGACGGTTTCCGGGAGCGTTGCCGAGCGTTCCGTGTAGACCGCCACCGCTTCTCCCCGTTTCAGATCATGGCGGAGCAGGAGTGTGGCCAGGAAATCGGCGCGGGAGTTGATCTCGCCGTAGCTGCGTACCCCGGCGTCGGTGACCAGCGCGGCGCGCTCCGGATTTGTTTCGGCCTGTTGCCGGAAAAAATCCGGGAATGAGGTTGCCGGTAGCGGCAGCCTTGGGCCGGACTGCCATGTTTCCAGCCAGCTTTGCTCTGCGGGGAGCAGTGCCGGCAGAGCTTCAGTTTGTGGTTGTCCGCCATCCGCCAGATAGCGCATCCAGCCGAGCAATCCCTCGAACCAGCTATGGGCCGTATCGCGGCTGTAAAGAGCGGCATTGGCGAACCAGGTCAGGACAAGAGTACCATCGGAGCTGGTCTCATGAATCAGAACCAGGTCCTGCGCCGGAGCAGTGTGGCGTAACTCATAGCTGACAGATCCCGGCGAAGACTCGTCAAGCTGAGAACTGCTGCTGAACCACAGATCGCTGGTGTGGCTCTCCGTGCCGCCGGGGTTTTCCGTGACCGCAATATCGAAGAGCGGGTAGCGGCCGGGGTGCTGCAGCTGTGGATGTGCCTGCCGGAAATTTCCATAGATCCGGGCAAAGGGGTAGTGACAGTGTTGCAGTGATTCGGCCAGCGACTGCTGCATTGCCTGCAGAGCCGTTGCCATACTTCCGGTGGTTGCTTCCCCGCGAAAGGGGAGTGGCAACATATTGACGAAGTAGCCGACGGTCTGCGCTTCGGCAGCCGATTGCCGGGTCGATGCGGCAGTTCCGAGCAGGAAATCCGGCCGGCCGGTGCGCCGGCGTACTTCAATTCCCAGAATGGCCAGCATGAGCGCGTGGAGACTGGCCCGGTTATCCTGCGCCAGGCAACGAAGAGCATTTGCCGTGCCTGCATCAAGGCGGCTGCGATAACAATTTCCACCCTTGGACGAGCTGCTGCTTCGAGTGTGCGGCCGCAGTTTATCCAACGGCCATTCATCAAGGGCAGCGGGATTTTTTATAATCAAGTCGTCAAGCTGTTGTTGCCAGTAAGCGGCGTCGGCGCTGGCAGCGGCGCTGGCAAGGTACGCCTGCTCTTTTCCGGCGGTCACGTCGAAGCTGGTGGTCTGCGGAGCCGGAGTTTCACCGTGCAACAGAGCCTTGAGTTCGTCAAGCAGGATGCCGAGTGACAGCCCATCAGCCACGGAATGGTGCAGGACCAGCCAGAAGATGGTCTCCCCGCTCTCCGTCAGCTGTACCAGACCGGCACGCCAGAGACCGGGATCGGCCATGGTAAACGGCTCGCTCTGGCGGGTCGTGATCTGCTCCAGCGCCTCGGCACGATTGCGCGACGTATGCTGTTCCAAGGTGGCATCCGCTTGGGCCACCACCCGCCGCCGCACAATTCCTGACTCATCTTCGAAGAAACCGCTGCGCAGGAGTTCGTGCCGGGAGATCAGCGTCTGCCACGCCCTGTGCCATACACCAACCGATGGTAACACTCCATGGACGTCAAGGGTCAGGGAAATATTGAAACCGCGGGTGTCAAGACCGGCCTGCTCGGCTGTCCAGAACTCCCGTTGCCCTTCAGTTGCCAGATCGGAACTGCTGATTTGGGCCTCCGATACCCCCTGGAGAGTACGCAGGCGTGCGCTGAAAGCGGCCAGAGTCGGTTCGGCAAAAAGTTCGCGGGGAGGGACCGGGCGACCGAGTTTCTTTTCCAATTGCTGGGCGACCGCAATCGCCAGCAGGCTATGTCCCCCCAGGCTGAAGAAGTTGTCCTCGCGACTGATCGGACTTCGTCCCAGCAGCTCGCTCCAGACATCGGCAACTGTCTGCTCCAGCTCGTCCTGCGGCGCTGTCCGTCCGGTTGGTGAGGCCTGTTGGGCGCAGAGCGCCAGGAGCGCACCCCGGTCAACCTTGCCGGAGCTGGTCAGCGGGATGGTGGTGAGCAGCAGCGCGCCGGAGGGGATCATGAACGAGGGGAGCAGACCGCTCAGATGCGCCTGCCAGCCATGCTCGGCTGCCAGTTCCTGCCCCGGCTGCGGGCAGATCACACCCCACAGGCTCTTGGACCCGCCGCTCTGTTCCACCAGCAGCACAACCGCCTGGAGAATGGCCGGGTGACTGGCCAGCGCCCCTTCGATTTCCCCCAGTTCAATCCTGATACCGTTCAGCTTGACCTGGTCGTCGCTGCGGCCGAGCACTTCAAGCGTGCCATCACTCTGCCAGCGTCCCAGGTCACCGCTGCGGTAGTAACGTTTTCCCGCCCGGTTTACAAAGCTGGTCAGCGTCAATTCCGGGCGGTTCAGGTAGCCCCGGCTGAGGCCAATCCCACCCAGCCAGATTTCTCCCGTCACTCCAGGGGGAACCGCTTCCCCTTGCGGGTCGCAGATCCGGATGGTGGTGTTTGGCAGCGGCCGGCCGGTTGAGAAGCAACCGGCTTGATCATCTTTAAGTAGCCCCATGCTGCTGGTGATGCTGTTCTCCGTCGGCCCGTAGGCGTTGAAATAGCGCAGCTGCGGTGCATACCTCTGCACATCGGCCGCCAGGGGCGGCTCTCCACCGGTAATCAGGGTGTGGAGCGAGGAGGGGAGTGGGGCGCCATCCAGGAGCCGCAGATAGGTCGGCGTCAGGTCGGCTACCGTAATGCGTTGTTGTTCCATATATTCGAACAAACGCCGCGGTGATTGGATGATATCGATGCTGAGCGGACAAACTGCCGCGCCAAAGGCGAGTGGCACCCCGATATCCGAAAGTGAAACATCAAAGGAGGGGGATGCAAACATCATGCTGCGATCATCAGGACCGAAACCGATGGTTTCGCCGCCCCCCAGCACCAGGTTGAGGTAGCTGTCATGGCTGATCAGGGTTCCCTTGGGCAGGCCGGTCGAACCGGAAGTATAGAGGATGTAGGCGATTGCATCTGCTGCATGCTGCGCTGCCGGCCGGTCACGGTACGCTGTGCGGAATTGCCCGGACAGAAGTTCCGGCCGTAACAGAGCCGGATTCCTCGCGCTCAGGGTTGCCGGCAGTTCCAGGCCATCCAGGGCGATCAGGTGGGTAACTCCGGCATCGTCGTGCATGAAGGCGAGCCGCTCGTCCGGCAGATCGGATGCCAGCGGCAGGTAGATCCCGCCCGCTTTCCAGATTCCCAGCAGCGTGGCCGGCAGCTGCACCGAGCGCCCGGTCAGGACGCCGACCACGCTGTGCGCGTTGACACCCCGCATGGCCAGGGCATGGGCAATGGCATTGGCCTGCTGATCCAGTTCCCGGTAGGAAATGACCCCATCCGGCATCACAATAGCCGGGCGTTGCGACTGCCCCGGTTGGTCGACCCGCTGTTCGAACAACCGCTCAAAACGGAGCTGCGGCCGGGCTATGACAGCACCCTGTTCCCAGGCCTCCAGTTGCTGCCGCTGTTCGGGAAGTAGCGGGGGTAACGGTTGTGCCGGGCGGCCCGGTTCCGCGGCCAGCCAGCGGGCCCAGCCGATGAGGGTGGCAAAGCGGTCGCGTGCCGTCTGCTCATCATAGATGGCGGCATTGACATGGAAGAGCAGCAGCAGGCTGCCATCCGGACAATCTTCATGCATCAGTACCAGATCCTGCCCCGGCGAGACAGCGGTATATTCGTAGGATAGGGCGCTACTGGCAGCGGTCATCCGGCTGAAACGCGCCGCGCTGTCCAAGGTAGCGCCGGGGTGCTCGGTGACGGCGATGTCAAAGAGCGGATAGCGTTGCGGATGGCGCAGCGCCGGACGTTTGTTCCAGAACGTGCGGTAGATGCGGGCAAAGGGGTAGCGGGCGTGTTGCAGGGCGTCACCCAGATGCTGCTGCGTTTGCCGCAGCAGTTCGCCGAAGCTCTTTTCGCCGTTCTGGCTGAGGCGCAGCGGCAGCATGTTGACACCATAGCCGACGATGCGGGCTTCGGAGAGGCTCTCACGAATGGAGGCAGTGGTGCCGATCAGGATCTCGCCGCGGCCGGTGCGGCGCCCGGTTTCCAGCGCCAGCAGCGTCAGCATCACGGCATGGCAGCTGGCGGCATGGGCACGGGCCAGGGAGCGCAGACCTTCGGCAATGGTGCGATCCAGGGTGATGGCCAGGCGATGCATGCCGTGTGGTGTGAAGGGTGAACGTGGCCGATCCAGGGGCCATTCGGCAAATGCTTCATCCGGCGCAGCCTGCAGCAGAGTCTGCCAGTAATCGGCGTCCCTGGCGGCCTCGGGGCCGGCCAGATAGGCCGCGTTGCGGGTTGCCAGCACGCGGCCACCGCCGCTGGGGGGGGGTAGGACAGCGCCATCAAGCAGCCTGGTCAACTCGTCCAGCAGGATGCCGATGGACTGGCCATCCCCAACCGAGTGATGCAGAGCGAGCCAGAACAGCTGTTCATTATCCTCTTCAATCGTGACCAGGCCGGCACGCCAGAGCGGCGCAAGCGACATCGTCAGCGCTTCGGACTGTCGGCGCCGGATATGGGCCAGCCCTGACACCCGGTCCGGCAAGATGTCGTTCTCCAGAGTGACGTCCAGCGTAGCGCCGATAACCCGTTTCAGCTGGCCGGAACCATCTTCGCCAAACGAGGTGCGCAGCCCCTCGTGACGCTCCACCAGAAGCGACCAGGCCTGCCGCAGCTGCTCCGCTGACAGATCCCCCTGTACGCGCAGCTGGATCGGAATAGTGAAGGTGGCGGTGGCGAGTCCGGCCGCTTCCGCCACCCAGAACTCCTGTTCCCCCTCGCTGGCCAGTTCTGTTTCGGTCGGCGCTGCAGCCGATTCCGAGCTGGCGGAACCGTCGGCAATGGCGCTACAAAAGCCTGCCAGGGTCGGCGCGGCAAACAGTGAACGAGCCGATACCTGCTTCCCCAGGCTTTTCGAGACCCGGTGTGTCACGGTGACGGCGAGCAGGCTGTTCCCCCCCAAGGCAAAAAAGTTGTCATCGCGGGCCACCGGCAGGCCGAGAATATCGCTCCAGATAGCGGCAATGCTGATTTCCAGCGGGTCGTGCGGCGCTTGCTTGACCCGTGCCGTGATCTCGCGCCGGGCATGTTCCAGCAGTGCTCCCCGATCAACCTTGCCTGCCGGCGTCAACGGCATGGCTGCCAGCGGGGTGATGCTGGCCGGCAACATATGGGCCGGGAGCTGCTCGGAGAGAAACGCCGCCAGAGCGCTTTCCGTCACCTCATCATCGTTGAAACGCACAAATGCCCGTACCACCTTGGCGCCATCCGTTGCGCTGTCCACCAGCACAATGGCCTCCCTGACCGCCCGATGCATCCGGAGCGCCTGTTCGATCTCCCCCAGCTCCACCCGTTGACCGTTCAGCTTGACCTGGTCGTCCATCCGTCCGCTGAGAACGATCTGACCATCCGCTGTCCAGCGGCCTTGGTCACCGGTACGGTAGAAGCGCCCCTCGGGCAGGGTGACGAAGCTTGCGTCAGTCAGTTCGGGGCAGTTCAGGTAGCCTTGACTGAGGCCGGCACCGCCGAGCCAGATCTCGGCCACGACACCGGGAGGGACCGGGGTGCCGTCAGCACGCCGCACCGAGATGCGGGTGTTGGCCAGGGGGCGGCCAACCGGAAGTGGCGCATCCGGAGCGTGATCAGCCATGATGCGCCCGCCTGAGACGACAATGGTGGTTTCGGTGGGACCGTAAAAGTTCCAGAACTCCAGCTGGCCGGCATGGTATTCCAGGTCACGATGATTTGGCGGTTCGCCGCCGATGAGCAGGATCCGCACCCCTTGGAAGGGGGTCTGTTCACTGACCCGCAGGTAGGAGGGGGTATGAAAGGCGATGGTAACCCCCAGCTCGGCATAGTACTGTTTCATCTGCCAGGGGTCGTCCCTGAGCGTTGTTGTGATCGGCACCAGGGCAATTCCGTTCAGCAGACCATGCCCCAGCTCCCACAGTGAGGCGTCGAAGCCGACCGATGCGACCAGCGCCATGCGGTCATCCGGACGGATTCCGACCCGTTCTGCCACACCGAAGATGATCGCGCCATAGGCAGCGTGGGTCACGGGGACCCCTTTCGGCATGCCGGTGGTGCCGGAGGTGTAAATGATGTAGGCTCTGTCGCCGGCCGAGCCGGCAAGATACGGACGCCGCTCCGTGGGAGAACACTGCTCGGGACGGATAATGGTGGCTACCGCAGCGCTCAGCTGTTCAGGTACCTCAAGGGAGTCAAGCACGACAAGCACCGTCGCGGCGGCATCCGAGGCCATGGCGGCCAACCGGGTAGCGGGGAGTTGCTGGGGGAGCGGGAGATAGACCCCGCCCGCCTTCCAGATCCCCAGTACCGTGGCCGGAAGCTGCTGCGGATCGACAGTCAGCACGGCGACCGTCGATCCGGGCGCCATGCCGCAACGCATCAGCTCAAAGGCCAGGCCATTGGCCCGGGCATCGAGCCGGGCACGGCTCTCGTGCTCCCCGGGGGTAACGAGCGCAACGGCATCGGGGGCCAGGTCAGCCAGTTCCTCGAAGATCTCATGGCTGCGCCGTTGCGGCACGGGAAGTTGCTCGCCGGCCTCCCACTGTTCCAGCAGGGCCGTCTCGTGTGGGAGTAGCCGGGGGAGGTTCTGCACCGGCCGGGCCGGATCTTCGGCGAGCCAGCGCAGCCAGCTCACCAGAGAGTTGAAGCGGCTCCCGGCCGTCTCCCGGGAGTAGATTGATGCATTCACATGCCATTGCAGGAGCAGGCCGCCACCGGACAGGAGCTCGTGCAGCAGGATCATATCCTGCCCGGGTGATGTGCTGCTGCGCTCATAACTGACACAATCGATTGCCGCTGTCGACCGCGAGAAACGGAGCGGGGTGTCATGGGGCCCGGTGTCCGGGTTCTCGGTAACGACGATGTCAAAGAGCGGGAAACGCCGCGGATGCCGCACTCCGGGACGTCTGCTCCAGAAGTCGCGGTAGATGCGGGCAAAGGGGTAGCGGGCATGCTGCAGGGCATCGGCCAGGCTGCGTTGCGCCGCATGCAGCAGATCGCCGAAGCTTTGTTCTGTGGCCGGCCTGAAGTACAGCGGCAGCATGTTGACCCCGTAACCGACAATACCTGCCTCGTCAGCCGATTCCCTGGTCGAGGCGGTGGTGCCGATCAGCATGTCGCAACGGCCGCTCCAGCGTCTCACATCCAGGGCGATCAGGGCGAGCATGACCGCATGCAGGCTTGCCCTGTGCGAGCGGGCCAGCGCCACGATTTTTTCAGTGGTGTGCGGATCAAGGAGAAGCTCGAAGCGGTGCATTCCGGGAACGGTGACGGATGAACGCGCCGCATCCAGCTGCCATTCCTCAAACGCTTCATCAGGGACTTGCTGCAGCAGGGTGCGCCAGTAATCAGCGTCTTCCCCGGCATCTGGTCCGGAAAGATAGCTATGCTCACGGGTGGCGAACATGCTGCCGCACCCGCCCGCAGGCGCCAGCGGTTGATCGCTCAGCAGGTGCGCCAGCTCATCCAGCAGTGTGCCGATGGAGTGGCCGTCACCGATGGAATGGTGCATCGCCAGCCAGAAGTACTGCGCGCCGTCCGCCATCGACTCGACCAGACCGGTGCGCCAGAGTGGAGCGCTTTGCATTGACAAAGGTTCGGCCTGACGTTGACGGATATGGGCCAGCGCTGCCGTGCGGTCGGCCAGGGCCGCAATCTCCGGCCTCACGTCCAGTGACGCCGCAATCCTGCGGCGCGGCTGACAGCTGTCATCCGCTTCAAAATAGGTCCGCAGCCCCTCGTGTCGTGCCACAAGCACCGCCCAGGCAGTACGCCAGCGCTCCGGCGCAACCTCTCCGATTACCTCGAGATTGATCGGCATGGTGAACGTGCTGGTGTTGTGACCAACCGATTCGGCTACCCAGAACTCCCGTTCCCCCTCGGTTGTTGCGCCCGTATTTGTGGCGTCTCCCGTCGCTTCCACGGCATCCGGCCGCGTTGCGATCTTGCTGGCAAAAGCCGCCACTGTTGGCGCCACGAAGATCAGACGTGCAGACAGCTGTTGTCCCAGGCGCTCCGATACGCGCTGCGCCATCATGACCGCCAGCAGACTGTTCCCCCCCAGCGCAAAGAAGTTGTCCTGCGCGCCGACCCGCTCCACACCCAGCAGTTCACCCCAGACAGCCGCCAAGGTCTGTTCCAGGCCGGTCCGTGGCGCCACGAAGGGCGTTTCCATATCCGGCCGGATCCGTTCCGGAGGGGGGAGCGCCCCGCGATCAATCTTTCCGTTGGCGTTCAACGGCAATGATTCCAGCACCACAAATGCACCGGGAAGCATGTACTCCGGCAACCGCTCGCTCAGGTAGTTCCGTAAATCCGGAACAAGTTTCCGCGCACAGGTGGCTTGCAGCGGGTCGTTGGCATAGCACGGGCAGGCATCTTCGGGCTGCGCGCCGCTGTTGAACTTCACGGCACGCTCCTGATCACCCCGGTAGAACGCCACGTCAAAGACCCCGCTTTTACCGGAGCGCGACCAGTCCATATCCATGCGCCAGCCGGCAGCCCCGGCCAGTTCCCACAACGCTTCCGGTTCGATTCCCGCAGGGGGGAGCGCGCTTTGCACTCTCTCCACGGTTTCTGTTTCCTGCGCAGCATCCAGCCAGGCCATCGCCATGTTCTCGAACGCCAGACGGGCATTGGGTATGCCACGGATGCCGATGCAGGCGTCAGCGTCGGATTGTGCCATCAGATCGGTCAACCAGGTCACGTCCGTGGCCTCCGCAGGCCAGGCATGCCACTCCGGCTCCACGGCAGCCTGCTGGGGGACCCCGATTTCCAGAACCACTTCGTAACGGAACCTTGTCAGCTCATTATGAGCCCGCCCCCGTTTGGGACGCAGCGATACCCGGCCAATCTTCGGAAGATCCCGTTGCAAGGCGTGAAAGAATTCCGGTGCGACCACCAGCTCCTCCTCGTCCCGTGTGCGACGCTGCACCCGTTCCCGCAGCGCCCCGGCTGTCAGGCCGTCTTCCGCCTGCCATATCAGCACCGACAGCGCATAGGCTTCCAACAGCGGCAGGCTGAACACATCCCCCACATATACAAAACCGCCGGGAGCCACTGCGTTCACCGCCCCCTCAAGAACGGTGCGCAGATAGTCAATCTCCGGGAAATACTGGATGATCGAATTCAGAATCACCGCATCGAACGAATGCGGCTCAATATCCGTAAAATCGATCGCTGTCCGTTGGGACAAGACCACATGCCCCAAATCAGGGCGCGCAGCCAGCAGAGAGCGGGTGTGCGCCAGCACCGACGAAGAGAAGTCGGTCCCCCAGTATTTAGCCGTACCCGGGGCGAGCCGCCCCAGCATCAAGCCGGTTCCGCAGCCAATCTCCAAAATACGTTGAGCGCCCCGCGCCGCAATGGCGGCCGTTGTTGCCCTGGTCCACTCCCGCATCTCCTCCAGCGGAATCGGATCACCGGTATAGCTGCTGTTCCACCCCAGGTAGTTTTCCTGTGCTCCCTCCTGTTCCACAACATCGCTGAAGGTCTGGTCGTAGAGCGTCTGCCATTGCTCAACATAGGTGCCCGGATCAGCTAGCGCAGCATCATCAGGGGATGGGAGATGGCGCTGTTTAGCCGTCACATACGCCACCAGCCGCTGATCGCCGGGCTGATCCTCCCGCGCCAGCACAACCGCTTCCCGCACGACGGGATGATTTTGCAAGGCAGCCTCGATCTCGCCCAGCTCAATGCGGAAGCCGCGAATCTTCACCTGTTGATCCAGACGTCCCAGGAATTCGATTTCACCAGTGTTGCGCCATTGTCCGAGGTCGCCGGTGCGATACAGCCGGCCCGGGCCAAATGGATCCGGCACAAAACGCTCGGCCGTCAGCTCCGGTCGCTTCAGGTAACCGCGCGCCAGACTTAACCCACCGACACAGATCTCGCCGGCGATCCCGCTGGGCAGCGGGTGGCCATCGGGATCCAGAATGCGGATCAGGTTGTTCGCAATTGGCCGTCCGATGGACGGAAAACCGCCCTGTGCACTGTTTTCCGGCACCACTCCGCTTGTGCTGACAACAGCGTTTTCCGTTGGACCATAGTTGTTGACCAGTTGAAACGGAAGTCCCGGCGGCGCGTAATGATGCAGGCGATCACCACCTGTCAGCAGAGTCCGCAGTGGCGCCTGCGCTGGCCACTCCACCTGCAGGATGTTCTCCGCAAGCGGGGTGGGGAGAAATGTCACGGTGATCCGCTCTGTCAGCAGCCAGTCACGCAGCAGCTCGGGATCGGTGCGAATCTCATCGTCCGGGATCAGCAGGGTGGCACCGGCCACCAGGTACGGCCATATTTCCCAGACCGAGGCGTCGAATCCAACGCCGGCCAGCAGCGTGGCGCGATCGGCGGAGGTGATCCGGAACTCCTCGAGATGCCATGACACCAGATTCAGCAATGCCCGGTGCTCGACCTCAACCCCCTTCGGATTCCCGGTGGAGCCCGAGGTGTAGATCACATAGGCGAGGTCGTTGGATGTCGTCACGCTGGTTACGCTCTCAAATGGACCGGCATGTTCTTCCTCATCCAGGCAGATCACCAGCGCGCCACAGGGCGAAAGCAGTTCAACAAAAGCGGAGCAGGTCACCACAACCGGCGCGTCCGAGTCTTGCAGCATGTAGCTGAGCCGCGCGCGGGGGTAGGAGGGGTCCAGCGGAAGATATGCCGCTCCGGTTTTCAAGGCAGCCAGGCAGGCGATGACCAATTCGATTGATCTCTCCAGGCAGAGCGCAACCAGCTTTCCGGGAACCACGCCGGCGCAGCTCAGTCGGGCGGCCAGCTGTTGGGCGGCCGAGTCGAGTTCAGCGTAGGTCAACCGTTGTTCACCCGCCACTACCGCCGTTGCGTCGGGATGCGCGGCTGCCCGTGCTGCAACCAGTTCATGGACACAGTGACTGAAGAGGTAGGGGCGATCGGTGGCATTCCACTCTTCCGGCAGCTCCTGCTGCCGGAAGTCCGATCCTGCTTCGTGCGGCAGCTGTTCCGGAAACGGAGCCGCGGCCCGGCCCGGTTCTTCGGCCAGCCAGATCGCCCGGGCCGTAAAGGAGGCCAGCCAGGCAGCTGCGCCATTTTCCGTGCAAACATCGGGGTTCCAGACCAGCAGGAGGTTCAGCCCACCATCAAGACACGGTTCATGACTGAAGGAAAGATCGAGCCCGGTCGGTACATATTCCCGTTCGCCGGGGATCAGCCGTGGCGCCAGGGTCAGTCCCGTTTCCCGGTCCATGCTGGTCCGTGGGAGGATGGCGGTCAGGGCGATGTCGAAAAGCGATGTCCGGGATTGTCCACGCTGGCCGGGGTGCCGCTGCCGGAATTCACGGGAGAGCCGCCCCGCCGGATAGGCGGCATGCTCGACGGTTTCAGTCAGCGATGCCTGGGCTTCCTGCAACAGTGTCAAGAAGGAAGCATTGGCTGATTGGGGGAGAACTACCGGCAGCAGATTCACGAAGTGTCCGACTGCTGATTCGCCTCCCGCCGGGCGGACGGAAATCCCGCTGCCGATCAGGATATCCCGCTTTCCCTCACGATGCCTGATTTCGGCTGCCAGGATTGCCAGTAACACGGCATGCAGACCGGTTCCATGGGCTTGCGCCACATGAACGAGCGCCCTGACCGTGGCGGCATCGAGCCGTTCTGATAATGGGGGTGCGCCATGTCCACTGGCCATGGCTGGCCGGGGATGGGGCGTCACATACTCATGGAATGCTTCCCCGCTTCTTGCTACCAGTGAGTCGAGTTTGGCATGCCAGAACAGGCTGTCATGTTCCGCACGATCCGACGCCAGATACTGTTGCTGTGCATGACTTGCCAGGGCAATACCATCGGCCACGGGAGGAAGCTGGCGCCCAGCCAGCAGCTCCAGCAATTCCTCCTGAATCAGGCTGGCGGACATGCCATCCACAACGGAGTGATGCAGTACGAACCAGAAGAGCAGCTCGCTGTTCTGGCTGACGGTGATTAGACCGGCGCGGGCCAGGGGAGGAGTGGTGAGATTAAAGCTGAGGTTGGCCCAACCTGCCACCAGCTCCCGGGCCTCTTCGACGGTTGCGCATTGGTCGAACGAGAACAAAGGAGCCGGAATGAGTTCGGCGAAGGTAATGGTTTGCCAGCGGACGCGTCCTGCTTGGTCAGTAAAAAATGCCGTGCGCAGGGCAGGGTGACGATCGATCAGGCGATTCCAAGCCCCATGCCACACCTGTTCTGGCGGGGCGTTACCGGTGACACCCAGAATGCGTACGATGTGGGATGCGCCAGGGGGCAAACCGATCTTGGCGGCAATCCAGAAATCGGTCTGGTCTGCGGTGGCGAAATGTTCATAGGCAACCGTGCCACTACTGCCGGTTCCCTGTTCCTGCTGTTCCCTGATCCGGGCTGCCAGCGCCTCCACCGTCAGCGTTGCCAGTATGGTCTGAACTGACACCTGGTAGCCAAGGTTCTGTAAACGTTGGCTGACTACAATTGCCAGCAGGCTCGTGCCGCCAACGGTGAAGAAGTTGTCTTCCCGCCGGATCGGACGCATGTCGAGCAGTTCCTCCCAGAGCCGGGCAATCGCCTGTTCCAGCTCTCCTTGTGGCGCGGTTCCCCGGGACTGCCGGCGATCGTTCTCGAAAAGCGGGGAAGCTATCTCCAAAAGTGCACGCCGGTCAACCTTACCGGCAGAACTGATCGGCAGGGCGGGCAGTTCTGCTACCTGGGCGGGAATCATATACCTGGCCAGTGTCCGGCCCAGGTACTCCCGCCAGTCGACCTTGTGCGCCTGATCCGGATTCCGGTATTCCACACAGGCAACCAGCCGTCCCTGAAGCTGCAAGGCCGCGGCACGGGTGACATCGGGGTGGCGAACAAGCGCGTTTTCAATCTCACCCAGGGAAACCGTTTGTCCGGAAATTTTGACGCTGTCATCGCTACGTCCGATGGTTTCCAGGTTGCCGTCCTGGTTCCAGCGAGCCAGATCGTGACTGCGATAGGCCCGCCCGAAGCGGGTCTCGACAAAAGTTTCAGCGGTCAAATCGGGCTGTTGAAGATAGCCGCGCGCTACGCCGATCCCGACGACATGAATTTCGCCGACTTCGCCGGCAGGGACTTCCATCCCCTCCGGGTCGAGCAGATATACGCTGGTGTTGGCAAACGGTTGGCCGCTGGGGAGCGGGCCGCTGCTGTCCGGCGTGACACGATGCATGCAAATGGTGCCGCATACCTCGGTCGCGCCGTGGACATTCCAATAGTCAATATGAGCCGCATAATGTCGCGCATCATCGGCGTTGGGACGCTCACCGGCGGTGACAATACAGCGCAGTCCGTCCGGTACGCTCCCTTTTAGCAACCGCAGGTAGGAAGGAGTGAACAGGGCCAGGGAGACGCGATGCCGCCCCATGTGAGCCAGCAGGGTATCCGGCGAATTGAGGATGGTGCGTGAGACAGGAACATAGGCTGCCCCGCACATCAGTGGAAGACAAAGTTCACGGAAGCCGAGGATAAATCCGGGTGAGGTGGAGAGCAGAATCCGGTCCTGGCTGTTGATCCCGTGCGCTTCGATATGCCCGAGCGCCATGTTGGCCAGGGCGTCGTGCTGGATCATGACTCCCTTGGGGGTGCCGGTGGAGCCGGAGGTGAAGAGGATAACAGCCAGATCGGACAGCGTGCCTGACCGGTTGACCAGGGGGGGTATGGCGGTCTGTTGACGGGAGGAAACTGTTTCCGGCCTGATGATCGAATCGCTTGCTTCGCTTGCGCCGTTGCCGGTGACTGCAGCCACAAGCGCATCGGGCGGCTGTATGCCCCCCAGTACGAATAACCGCCGGATGCCGGCTTGTTGAGCGAAGTTGGCCAGACGATCGGGAGGGAGGTCGGCAACCAGCGGCACGTAGATGCAGCCGGCTTTCAATATTGCCAGAAAGGCTCCCGGCAGATCTTCCGAACGCTCGACCAGAACCCCGACAGCCTCTCCGGCAGTGGCGCCACGGGATGTCAACTCCCCTGCCAGAATGTCGGCTGTCTGATTCAATTGGGAATATGTCAGGATGTTGTCGTCAGTAATGATTGCGGGACTGTCTGGCTGATTGTGTGCGAAAATTTCAAAGCAGTCTTGTATCCGGTCGGTCAAATGCATGAAGTGTCCCTGAGTACTACTGCGCGAACATCCTGGTCTGGTAGCCGAGGCAGCGGTAGCCGTTTGTGGTGGATGCCTGATCAACGGTAGTAACCCATTCGGCAACAGAACCGAGCTCGCGCTTGACCCAGTTGCAAATACTGATCGTCATGCCATGTTTTTCCGCGGCATCACGGATCTGTTCGAGTTTAGCAATGCAAACGCCATGATCGGGAGCCAGTCTCGATCGCTGCTTGATATGATTCTGGTTGCTCTCAGCCAGATAGGGGTGGAAGAATTCTCCGATAATAGCCGGGTCGTGATGGTTGATGTACTGGGCCATAACCACCAGGTTCCGTATTTCAGTGGTCAGGAACTCGGGTTTGATGTTCCGGACACCGGCCAACGCTAACTGCGCACAATAGGCGTTAATATTTTCCTCGGTCAGATAGGGGAGGATCAGCGGTTGACAGAGAACCGATTCGGCCCATATGCCAAGCTCCCGGCATTGTACAAGAACTTCCAGTCTCTCCTCGATCGTTGCGGCATTCGGCTCCAGCACTTCGCGCAGGTATTGGGGCATGATGCCAATGCTGCCGTTGAGCTGGATTTTTGAAGCTATTTGTCCCATCAGTGAGAAGAGCGTATCACCTTTATGTACAACCTGAAGGTGGCGGGGGCCGGCTTTGGTGGCGATGAAGATGCGCACTGCCGAGTCGGGGTGTTTCTGGAAGTGGCGGATAAAGGTCCGCATGATGTCGTGGGCCAGGCCGTTGAACAGGTGCGGCTCGGAAAATGCCTCTGTTTTGGGTGAAAAATAATAGTGGATTTCCCGGTCGCGATTGCGCTCCAGGGAGTTAGCCAGCCGTTCCGGGTAGTTGGTGTAGACCGTGATCGGCTTCACATGGTTGCCATCGGTTACCAGACAGTATTGGCATGCCACCGAGCATGAACCGGCCGATGGTGAAACCTCCAGCACGTTGGTTGGGCACATGCCGGTGTAGTTGTGAATTTCCAGTTCCTGTTCAATGTCGGTCAGACTTTCCTCGTAATAAGATCCCGGTGTGAGGTTTTTGTTGTCATAAAGCTGGTTAAACCACTCTGAGCCAATGGCCAGTTGAGACGCCACATTATGACTTATCTGGTAATCCTTACCGAGTCCGGCCAACAGATTTTGATCAATTTTCAATGGTACAAATTCTTCCATGTCATAACAGGCTGGTCTTTGTGCAATGTAGCGGAACGTTACCATACAATGACTCCTCCTCGGTGTGGGATACCATTAAAATCAGTAGTTGCTGCTTTGATTGACCGTCAATATTTATGAAAAATTTATCAGCCTGAACATACCAGACTATAGGGTTCAAGGTGAATAACTGTCAATGGGAAATGCTATAATTATGAATTGTGTGACAGAAAAATATCTTTTAACAAATTAATTGACAAGCATCCGGCAGCTGCTATAACAACAAACGGTGCTTTCCCCGTATGTATATTGCTGTTAACGATTACAAATACATAAAACCAGATCAAACTGTGACAATATTTTTCCGTATGTCAAGTCTCCCTCAGTTTTTTTGAGATACTTTATGCAGGAAATGTAACGTATCCGGTCATAACATCTGAAGCTTCTTTTTGAAGTTCATGTATGTACCTAAGCAGCAAAGACGGTTAGCAAACCGACCCAATTCAGGAGAAGAACACGATGTCCGATTCGCAGCCTGAAGAGCCGTGTATATCCGGTTCACAGTCGTTTAAGTCCAGTAAAACCGGAACCAGAAAAACTCCTGACATATTTAAAATGCTACAAAATATGGCTCGTGACTTCCGTAGTGGCTGCAAAGCGTTTTGGAAACGGTATCCGCTGCCGCTGATCTCGCTCGGCTTGTTGATGTCACTGCTGCTGCTCTTCTTCTTTGACCGGATTGTTATTTCGATTCACCCTGGGGAGCTTGGAGTGTTGTGGCGCCGCCTGGGGGCTGGTACCGTGATCGAGACCGTGTACCGTGAAGGGGTCCATGTGATCCTGCCGTTCAACAAGATGTATGTCTACAACGTCAGGAAACAGCAGTACAGCGACACCATCGATGTCCTGACACTCGACGGACTTACGGTGAGGGTACAGTATACGGCACGCTATTACCTGGAGAAGGATACCTTGCCACTTCTGCACCAACGTGTCGGACCCGATTATGTCAACGTTGTGGTACGGCCTGACGTTCGTTCCGTCATTCGAACCTTGTTCGGACAATATAAACCGGAAGAGATTTATACCTCGCAAAAGGCTATTCAGGAACGGATCAGCGAACTGTCAAAAGTAACCCTGGCGGCGCGTTTTGTGACCTTGGATGATTTACCGATTGAAAAAATTACGTTGCCTGCCAAAATATCCGAGGCAATTGAAGCAAAGATGGTGCAGCAGCAGCGTGAAGGAGAGTATGTCTATCGTCTCTCAACTGCCAGGAAGGAAGCAGAACGCCTGAGGATCGAGGCCGATGGTTTGGGACTGTACAACGATACCGTCAACCGGAGCCTCACCCCTTCCATACTCCAATGGCATGGCATCCAGGCGACCCAGGAACTGGCAAAATCACCAAATTCCAAGGTTGTTGTGATCGGTGCTGGCAAGTCGGGACTGCCGATTATCCTGGGAAAGGATTAACGCGTGAAGAAGTTATTCTTCTGCGCAGTGCTAGCCGGGTTGCTTGCTCTAGGCTTGTCGCACCAGTGGTGGTCGTTTGAACGCCTCGGGCAACGTCGTTTTGAAAAATTGAGTCAACCGGCGAAGGAAGTTGTGGTGGGGGTGAGCTGGCCCTTTGCAGTCAATCAGGATGGGATGGCGGATGGTCTGCAACTGGCTCTGGACGAGATCAACAGTCGCAATCTGGCCGGTGGTCACACCATCCGGCTTGTCATGCGGGACGACGGCTTTGACTGGCAAAAGGGAAAACGGATTGCGGTCGAGTTTGCCGGTACGCCCAACATGAGTGCCGTTATCGGCTATTATGATGATTCGCTGGCAGTAAAGTCTTCAGCAATCTTTGAAACCAGCCGCTTGTTGCATCTCATTACCGGTGCCAACAATACGGCAATAACGGCGCATGATTTTCAGTATGTTATTCGAACCACCTTGTCCAGCGAAAAAATATCCCGTTCTTTGGCGCGTTTGACAGCTGATCGCGGTTACAAAAAGATTGCGCTGATTTGGGAGGAAGATGCCTATGGTGAGGACCTGGCGTATCAGTATCGAGTCGGGCTTGACTCCCTGGATTCCAAAATTGTCTACCATTGGTCCTATTCCCGTACACATCCCGATTTCAGGCTGGCAGTCAACGAACTCAAGTCGATTGACGCCGATGCAATCTTCTTTGCGGGAATTGAACCGTGGGCAGGGGATTTCCTGCGCAGCGCCCGTGGTGTCGGGCTGAAAACTCCCATCATCGGTGCTTTTAGTGATACTCCTGCAATGCGTAAGCGGGCAGGTAATGCTCTCGAGGGGGCCATGTACTTTGACATGTATGATCTCAATTCTGCCAGTCAGGAGAATCAGGCCTTTGTCCGCGCGTTTCATGCCCGGTACGGTACCTATCCGGATACATGGGCGGCACAGGGGTATGATGCCTTGCATATCCTGGCGAAAGCAATTAAATCTACCGGATCCCGTAATCCCCTCGATTTGTCTTACGCCATACGTTACATGGACGCATGGGAAGGGGCGAACGGCCGCTATAAGTTCAACAGTAACGGGGAACTTGATGACAAGCCGATTTACCTCAATATGTATCAAAGCGGAACGCCACGCATGATTAAAAAAATGGATCCGCTTCCGGGAAGCAAATAATGTAGTTAACCGTGCAGTATCACCTGAGAAAGGAGAATGCTAATGAAGGATGCAAACGTTGACGAAACGGTAGTTGAAGAGGCAATAATTCAAGATGCGACAGCTGAAGAGGTAACCTTTGAAACAATAACCGAAACTGATGCGGTAAGCGTGCCGGCGGGGCGGGAAGATCGACTGGACAAGCTTGCCAAAAATCACATTATGGCGGCAATGGGTGTTGGACTGATCCCGGTACCGTGTGTTGATGTGGCAGCATTGATGGGGATACAACTCGATCTGATCAAAAAGCTGTCAAATGAATACGAAGTGCCGTTCAGGCATGATCTGGGGAAGTCGATCATCTCGTCTCTGGCTGGCGGGCTTTTTTCCATTGAAGTCGGACTCGCTCTTTCCAGTATGATAAAGTTTATTCCCGTGATTGGACAGACAACCGGAGCTGTTGTCATGCCGGTTATTTCCGGGGCATCCACCTACGCCATCCATAAGGTGTTTGTGCAGCATTTTGAATCGGGTGGCACCTTTCTGGATCTGGATCCTGCCAAGGTAAAAGCCTATTTTGCCGAGCAGTTCAAAAAAGGGAAAAAGATTGTTACTGATCTTAAACGAGAGCCGGTAAAATCAGCTGCCTGATTACAGCTCATCGAAACAGCACGTGCAGGGGGGCGCCATGAACAGAATCCGGTTTGTGTGCGCCACTTCTGTTTGTGCTAACGCTCGTATCCTATGTCCGGAGGGATGCCATGGTCATCATTCTTGTTTATATTCTGCTTAGTTTTATCATCGCTCTACTTGGCACTAACCGGAAGTTCGGTTTTTGGGGCTATTTTTTCTGTTCCCTGTTTTTATCGCCATTCATTGGGGCTCTGGTTCTCCTCGGTTCAGACGAACGTCCGAAACCGCTGACAAGATGTCCGAAGTGCTCAACTCCGCTGCGCTAACGGATGCCATATCGGCTTCGGATGAACCTGATGAAGTCGATGAGGTGGCCGTCAGCTTGCAGATTTATGTGGCCCGTTCTGAATGCGCTTTACCCGCAAATCTTGAGCATGACTATCTGGCCATGCTGCCTGCTGATAGCCGTGCATCCATAATCCGTTTTGCCCGTTGGCAAGACCGGCAGACCGCACTTTTTGGCAAATTGCTCTTGTTGAAGGTTGTGCAGACTCAATTCCCTGATACCTGGTTACAAAAACTCCACTCTCTTGAACTGAATCACTATGGCAAGCCCTACTTTCGGACAGGGCCGGAATTCAGTCTTTCCCATTCCGGTGCGCTGGTGATTCTGGCCGTGACTCCCGATGTTAGCGTCGGCATCGATATAGAAAAAATTGAACCGGTTGCCATCGATGATTTTTCTCACTATCTTCCGGAGATTGTGACGCTGTTCGCACAACATCCGGAGGAGTATGCCACCGCACTGTTTTTTGATTGCTGGACGCAGAAAGAAGCTGTACTCAAGGGGTGCGGGGTTGGGCTCTCCGTTCCGTTAACAGATGTTGTCATCAACGGAAACAAGGCCTTACTTCACGATACAACATGGCAGCTAACCAAGCTGGAGATTGATAAACAGTATAGTTGTCATGTGGCAACCAGACAGCCGCTGCAACAGCTTGCCGTGGAATACGTCGATTTGATGCGGTTTTGACCCTTCTCAAGATTTTACCCATCAAACAAAGCTCTCCTGAGCAACTTCATATGTATTTACTTGTCCATTATCACGGTCATTGGTAAAGTACGTCCCACCTCAAACCGTTCGGAGTTATAACCCATGTCTGACGATGTACTGGAACGCTTGACGATCAAGAACAAAGTCGCTTCACCTGGATCTAAACGGCGGTTGCCGCTGAAATTTGCCGTTGTTGTCATTGCACTGCTGGTGGCGGGGGGGGCGGTTTATGGCTTCTGGAGCTTGCAGGCCGTTACCGTTGAAACAACCACGGTTTCGCGGGTCTATCCTTCCCAGTCGTTGGCACTGTTGAATGCCAGCGGTTATGTGGTGGCGCAACGCAAAGCTGCGGTGGCATCCAAAACAACCGGTCGCCTGGAATGGATCGGCGTGGAAGAGGGGAGTGTGGTGGCAGCCGGACAGGTCATTGCCCGGTTGGAAAACAATGATCTGCAGGCGTTGGTTACCCAGGGTGAAGCCAGCGTACGCACGGCTCGGGCTACTCTTGAACAGGCGCAGGCCGAGTTGGGAGATGCCCGCCTGAACTTTACCCGCCAAAAGGAGTTGCTGAACGGCGGGATCGTTTCCCGGGCCGAATTTGACACGGCTGAAACGCGCTACAAGCGTTCCCTGGCCGGGGTGACCGGCGCAACAGCCGGGGTGGCCAATGCGCGGGCAGCGCTGCAAGGTTCATTGGTTAATCTTGACTACACCAGGATCAAGGCACCCTTCAGTGCGGTGGTACTGACCAAAAATGCCGATGTGGGTGATATCATCACACCGTTAGGCGCAGCTGCGAACGCCAAGGCTGCCGTGGTAACCATTGCCGATCTTTCGTCATTGCAGGTGGAAGCCGATGTGTCGGAATCGAATCTTTCCCTGATCAAGGCGGGACAGCCGTGCGAGATTACCCTGGATGCGTTGCCGTCGGAACGTTTTCGCGGCACGGTCTCCATGATTGTTCCCACCGCCGATCGAACCAAAGCCTCCATCATGGTTAAAGTCCGTTTTATGGAAAAAGATCCCCGCATTTTGCCAGAAATGAGCGCCAAGGTCGCGTTTCTGCAACGACAGGTAACGGTGTCTGAAAACAAGCCGCTGAATGCGCTTAACCCTTCGGCAATTGTCAAATCGGGAAGCAGGGAAGGGGTGTATCTGATCCGTGGGGAGAAAGTCGTGTTCACACCGCTGACCCGCGGGGTTCGACTGGGTGATATGGTGGAAGTACGTGGCATTGAAGCGGGGAGTAAGGTAGCGCTTTCCCCCTTGGACCGTCTGAAGGATGGCGCCCGGATTATGCAAGCGGAGAAGAAGTAAGCAATGTCTGAATCAAATCCGGAGATCCTTGTTTCGTTACACGCGGTAGCCAAATCGTATCGACGGGGTAATCAGGCTGTGACCGTGCTGGAGGATATTACCTTTGATATCCCGCGTGGTGAATTTCTGGCGCTGATGGGGCCGTCCGGGTCGGGCAAGAGTACCCTGCTTAATTTAATCGCCGGCATCGATGCCGTTGACAGCGGTTCGATCGTGATTGATGGTGTTGATATCGTTGGCATGGAAGAGTCCCAGCTGGCGCGCTGGCGTGCCGCCCATGTCGGTTTTATTTTCCAGTTTTACAATCTGATTCCGGTGCTGACCGCCTTTGAAAATGTTGAATTACCGCTGCTGCTGACCTCATTGTCCCGTAAAGAACGTCACGACCATGTGGACGCGGCCCTCTCCGTGGTCGGTTTATCCGATCGGGTCGAACATTATCCGTCACAACTCTCGGGAGGGCAACAACAGCGGGTCGCCATTGCCCGGGCCTTGGTGACCGATCCGACCATCCTGGTTGCCGATGAACCGACCGGCGATCTCGACCGCGTTTCAGCCGAGGAGATTCTGGCGCTGATGGGGCGTCTGAATCGTGAATTCGGCAAAACAATCATCATGGTCACCCACGACCCGCGGGCAGCTGAGAAGGCAAGGTGTATCCGGCATTTGGAAAAGGGGACCATGAAGGAATTTCAGATTGTCGCACAATAAAATCAGTCGGTCGAAATATTTATGCTTGACTTATTCGACGAGATGGCCTATATAAAGAAACTCATTTGGCGGTTTAGCTCAGCTGGCTAGAGCAAGCGACTCATATTCGCTAGGTCCGGGGTTCGAGTCCCTGAACCGCCACCACACATACTCCGGTAGAACCGGTTATAATAAAAAGCCCTTGAGCAATCGAGGGCTTTTTTGCGTCCTGTGTCTCATCCTCAATTTGACTTGTGCGAGAAAAATCCATGGAATCCGGGCGCCGCTTCTGGTACTACTGTGAAGGTTTCAACATAGTTAATTACCCACCATACGGAGCTACCCATGCAGAAGATACAACTTGACGGCATCTCACTTTCCTTGGCCGGACCGGTGCAACTCAATCTGCAGTGGGTTGGTCAGGAAGAACTGCTGCAACAGCTTCTGGCCGCCTGGATGGTGATTGATGAACGGGATATTCCCTTCAACCCCCGCCTGATAGGGAAACCGGGAGTCGGTAAAACCACCCTGGCCTATGCGGCTGCTCAACGATTGGGGCGGCCGGTCTATCTGTTTCAAGCCACCATGGATACCCGGCCGGAGGACCTGATCGTGACACCGGTGATCGGCCCCGATGCTAAGATCCAGTATGCTGCCTCATCACTGGTTTCGGCCATGCTGACCGGCGGAGTGTTGATTCTGGACGAGGGGAACCGCATGAGCGAGAAAGCGTGGGCTTCGCTGGCTCCTTTGCTGGATGATCGCCGCTATGTGGAGTCGATCGTCACCGGACTGCGGATTCCGGCCGAGCGCGATTTTCGCATCGTGGTGACCATGAACGAAGATTCCTCCACCTTCGAGATACCGGAGTACATCCATTCCCGTCTGCAGCCCCAGATCTATATCGACTTCCCCGAGGCGGACGAGGAGCTGATCATTCTGAAGGAGAATCTCCCCTTTGCCGACAGCGCTATCCTCAAGTATGTGGTTTCCTTTCTGCAGCGTGCCCACCAGGCGGATGAACTGTATTCCGTGCGGGACGGCATCAATATCGCCCGTTATGCGCTCAAGATGTCGGCCGCCGGCGGTCTCCCGCCGCAGGAGCTGTTACGTCTTTCCGTGACGCGCATTCTTGGTAACGATGCCTTGACGTACCTGGACTGAAGCATGCCACAGCGCCTTTATCTGGAACAGTTCGGGCCGATCCATGGATTGCCCATCCTGCATTACCGTCTGGAATCTGCCCAGCTGGTGCGTATGGCCTTTCACCGGGTGCGTCCCGAGGCCGTGGCGATCGAACTCCCTCCCACCCTGGAAGCTCCTTTTCGGCGTGCCTTGCAACGCTTGCCGCAGATCTCCGTCATCAGCTACCGGGCAGATACGGCCGCATCGGCAACCATGAAAGGGGAAACGGCCGGAATGGTCTACCTGCTGGTGGAACCGGCAGATCCTTTGGTGGAAACGGCCCGGCAGGCGCTGGAGCTCGGGTTGCCGCTCCATTTCATTGATGTGGATACTGACAATTACCCGCGTCACCAGGAACAACTTCCCGACTCCTACAGCATCTACCGGATCGGGCTGGAAGCCTATTACCGGGCTTATCAGCAGTCATCATGCGGGGAGACGGTCTGCCGCCAGGATCAGCGGCGCGAGCAAGGGATGGCGTTCCACCTGCAGCAACTGGCGCAGACCGGCCAGCGGATCCTGTATGTCTGTGGCATGGCCCACCTGGAGCGGGTCAAACAGGCCTTCAACGTGCCGCAGGCTGCCCCGCTGGAGCGGATTCGGCGGGATGGCATCACCATCTGGAACCTGCATCCCGAATCGTGCCGGGAGGTGTTGGCGGAATTTCCCTTTCTATCAGCAATCTATGAATATCGCCGTACTCCTCTTCCCGACGAACCGGAAGAGAACGGCCATGGCCTGCGTAAACGTTTTCATGTCCTGGAACTGATCCAGGGGGGAAAGCAGGAACTGGCGGAAGAGAAACTGCTGGATAATGCCATTCGCAGGGGGAGCCGTCATTGCGGAAGCGAAGGGAGCTTCCCTGACCGGCAACGGATCATCTATCGCCTGTTCAGCGAAGCAGCCCGGCATTATCGCCAGGAAACCGGTGAAACCATACATCTCTGGCAGAAACGGGCCTTCTTCAAGTTCTGCCGCAATTATGCCCTACAAAACAACATGTTGCTGCCTGATCTGTTTCAGATTCTGGCGGCAGCACGGGGATGTATCGACGATAATTTCGCGTTTGCCCTCTACCGTCTGGCAACCTTCTATCCCTGGCAGTCGGAGAGCAGCGACCTTGCCACCATCACCCTTTCAGCGGATGAAATCTGGGGCGGCAGCCGTCAGATCCGTTTTCGTCCCCGGCAAAAACGGCACAAGGGGCTTTCACGTCCCGGGTTGCTCAAGCGTAAACGGGAAACACGTCCCGGCGAATGGCTGGAAGGGTTTGACGACCCGTCGATCTGCTCCTATCCACCGGAAGACATTGCCATTGAAGAGTATGGGCGATTTCTCAAGAACAAGGGAAGTCTGCAGCTCTCCGAGGAGTTGAGTCGCAGTGAAAAATTCAGTACTTCAATGCTGGATGGTATTGATATGCGGGAAACGCTGCGCAATATCCAGCAAGGTGCCATTTATGTCCGTGAGCAGCAACGGGCCAGGGGCGGGATCGGCTGTCTGGTGGTGATTTTCGATCAGGATCACCGTAAGGAGCGTTATCCCTATTGCACGACCTGGCTGGGGGAACATGATCAGGAATCGGACATGGCTTTTTATGCCACCGATCCGGCTGAAAACATCGTGGGTCCCGGTATCTGCCGCTGCGAGTACGGCGGTTTCATGCTCTCCTATCCCCCGCGGCGTATGAGGGATGTGTGGAGTGATCCGGATTACCGTCTGGCAGCCACCAGGTCGGAAGTGCTGTTGATGGCTGCCCTCGATTATTCCATCGAAAAACATGTGGTCTATGTGGCTGCCCGGCCACCCCGCAGTATCTTTAAACAGACTGCCGCCCGCCTTGACCGGAAAATCGTCTATATCCCGTTGGGGTCATTGTCACCCCACAAGCTCAAGCAGCTGCGGATCATGCATATTCTTTCCGGCAAGGAAAAACGTCAGATTGCCCGTGAGTATATCTGGTGAGGTTGCATAACATTTTGGCGAGCATGTGAAACTTTTTGAAACAGGGGAGGGTAGAGAGCATGTTTGAATCACAGTACAACGATGAAATGGAAGCGGAAGTCAGGCGTCTGGAAGCCAAGCAACGGGCAATCAAAGCCGGTCATCCCGAGTGGGATAATGCCTGTGCCCACTGCGGCTGTCAACTGAGTGATCTGGCCGTGACAACCTGCGCCAGTTGTGCCTGACCTCTCTCCAGGAGGATAAAACCATGCCTGATTCCAAACCGTCAGTTTCCTGGTTGCCGGACAGAAGCTATTGGCAGGAGCTGCGCCATCCCTGGAAACTAATCACCTTTGCTCTGGGAATGGGGTGGCTCTGCTACGGTGCGCTTGCGTACCGGATCTGTGACTGGGACCTGGGGATCACGGTTATCATGGGGAGCCTGACCTATCTGTTCGCCCCCTGGAGCGTCATAACCATCTATCGTTCCCTGCGGCTGAGAGCGACGGCATGGCCGCTCCATGTGGCGGCGGCGCTTGTGCCGGCACTGTTAACGGTGGATTGGGCCTATTGGATCTATCACTCGCTGGTTGGTAACCAGATGTTGCGCTGGGACAATTTCAAGGTTTCCACGGTACTCTATTTTATCTGCGGTATTATATGGTGCTATCCCGGTTCGTTACAAGATCTGGTCCGTAATTTCCGGCTCAAATAATGTTCAAGCTGTCGAGGTGCTTGCATGAGTAACATGGTTCTGGTTGTGATGATGGCGTGCGGTGGCTTGGCGGTCGCCATGCAACCGTCGATCAATGCCCGCCTGGCAGACAAGGTGGGAAGTTATGAGAGTTCGCTGATCTCCTTTGCCGTCGGTACCCTGACCATGCTGGTAGTTGTGATGATCGCCGGCCGGGGCAATCTGCGTGGTGTGGCTGCGGTGTCGTGGTGGGAGTTGACCGGAGGTTTGCTGGGGGCCTATTTCGTGACCATGACCATCATTGCCGTTCCACGGCTCGGGACGGCGGCGGTCATGGCAATCATCATCGCCGGACAGTTGATCGCCGGTGCGTTGCTTGATCAGTTCGGCGTATTCGGCATGCGTCAGATTCCGTTAACCTCAATGCGTGGGGTCGGCATTCTGCTGCTCTGTCTCGGGGCCAGTCTGGTGATGCGTAAATAGTGCTGGCTGCCACGTGCTGTTCATGGATGGTAACATTATGAAACTACTGCTGTAATGCGGAAAAGGGATAGATCTTCATCCCCACCCGCGGCGGTATGAAGGCGGAATCTTCAAGTGGCAGGTTGATTTCCGGCTCTTCCAGCACAATCCGTAGCTGGTCATCTTTCCCGTTTCGCAGGTCGAGTTCATGGGCCAACATTACCCCTTGTACCACAGCGTGGCTGCCATAATAGACCCGCTCACCATCCGCTTTTGACTTGGCAACCACCTCCCCCTGCTCAATGGTAATCTTCTCCCCAATCTCCCCAGACGTTTTCTCACGCAGCTGCCGTTGTGATGCCGCCACATCTTGTAAAATCCAGTTAACCGATCTCCATTCCTGTAAACCACCCTTGGACGGCAATTCATCCAATTGTCCCTCAAAAATGATCTTTTCAGATGGGTAGACCAAAGCCAGGCGTTGGCCTTGACAGTAGGCCTCCATCAAAATTGAGCCAAAGGGGGACAAGACAACGATATGCACCATGTCGGGGCGTTTGTAGAGCAGATACCCGGAACCGGCCATTGATTGTTCGCTTGAACGCAGCGTGAGCGAGATCGAAGAAGAGAGCGACTGCAGTTCTGCAGTGTTGGTAGTCTTAAAAAGGGGGGGGGAGGTAGTGCGGGAATATGGTGTAGCACAGGCGCTCAACAGGATAACGGCAAGAAGTAGCAATATTCGAAAATACATCGGCATAATCCGGCTCGATTCTATTGGTTACCTATATTCATGGGGCAATAGTATCGATAGTGCTGATAAATGTCCAGTCCTCTCTGACAAGAAAAATAGTAATAAAAAAACAAACTTGACATTCAAGACTCTTATGGTATTTTTTTGCAGCAGTTACCCTTACTAAGGAGATCTCTATGAAAAAAATCATTCTTTCAGCTGTTGTTACCTTGTTGTTTGCTTCAGTCTCATTCGCAGCTTCTGCCAAACAGAATACCGGCTGCGGTTTGGGAACGGTGCTCTGGAAGGACAGAGCTGATAGCTCGATTATGTCCCAGACTCTCCAGGCTACCACCAATGGTTCATTTGGCAACCAGACTTTTGGTATTACCTCGGGAACCCTTGAGTGTTCGGAACCGGCAAAAATTGCCAGTAATGAGCGTTTGAAGGAATTTGTGGTTGCCAATATGGATAACCTGGCAAAGGATATTGCGGCCGGGCAGGGTGAGTCACTCAATACCTTCAACGAACTGCTGCAGGTGCCTGCTGACCAGCGTCCTGAATTCAACGCTAAATTGCAGAAATCTTTCGGATCGATTTTTACCCATGACAAGATTGCCTATGCCGATGTCATGAACAATGTTGTAGCGGTAACTGCTATCAGATAATGATAGTGTTGCCCGAATCATCAAAGGCATACCGGTTATTGCTGGTATGCCTTTTTATTTTATGTTTGCCATTATTGGCCGCGGCTGATGATGGTAACCAAAGGTATTTACAGCAACTGCTGGATGTTGCCCAGGGTCGGCAACTGGCCAACCAACGTGATTGGCGGGTACTTTTGCATTATGCCGATGGCCGGGATGGTGAAAGCAGGATCGACGATCCGCTTTTTTTTCTGTCATCAGGCGGTAAAAAAAATCCTGCAGCTGAACTCGTTGCCACCCTGGAAGGTTTTTTTGCTCCTGCAACCGCTGGTGATGACCATCCCCGTTGCCGTTTCCCTGCCCGTGAAGCGTGGTTGACAGAACAGCTTGGAATTGATCTGACGCGATTGTCACAACCACTGTGTGCCAAACAGGATGACTATCTGAAAACCCTAAACCCGCGTTCAGCCAGTATCATGTTTCCGGCGGCCTATCTTAACAGTCCGGCCTCCATGTTCGGGCATACCTATATTCGCATCGACGGCGACTATGAAAGTGAACTGTTAAGTTATGCCATCAACTACGCAGCGGAAACTGCCGAACAGAACGGGATGGTCTATGCCTGGAAAGGTGTCTTCGGGGCATATAAGGGGTATTTTTCAATTCTTCCCCAGTATGCCAAGGTTCGTGAATATGCCAACCTGGAGCATCGTGACATCTGGGATTACCGCCTCAATCTGAGCGAGCCGGAAGTACGGCAGATGGCGCGTCACATCTGGGAGTTGCAAAGAATCTACTCCGACTATTATTTTTTTGATGAAAATTGTTCCTACAACCTGTTGTTTCTCCTAGAGGCTGCTCGTCCGTCGCTCCATCTGACCGACAAAACATCCCTGATGGTGATCCCGCTCGACACGATCATGCTGGCACGTGACAACCGATTGATCAGCTCAACCGGATATCGTCCTTCCCAGGGGACTAAAATCCGCGTAATAACTCGCCAGATGACCGGCGATGAGATCGTACAGGCTCAAAAACTGGCCCGTGGAGAAATTACCGCTCGTAGTGACAAGGTCAAAACCCTCGATCTAGCCATTGAGTTACTACAGTTTTCGTACAATAAGCAGGAAATCAGCCAGGAAGTTTATCGTCCCCGGCTATTGGCACTGCTAAACCAGCGCAGCGCCTTTGGATTGCAACCAGGTGATAACATCGCGACTCCCCCGGCGCCGGAGCAGGGGCATGAATCGTCCCGTGTTTCGCTCGGTTCCGGTTTCTACAACCGTGAATCGTATCTGACCGTCGGCGTTCGTCCTGCCTACCATGGTCTTGACGATGCAGCGGCCGGCTATGTGCCAGGGGCGGAGATTCAATTTTTCAATACCATTCTGCGTTACACCCCGTCAAAAGAACAAATACAGCTCCAACAGCTCAAATTTGTTGATATTACATCTCTATCCGATTACGAACCGATATTCAGACGCACCTCCTGGAATGTTTCGGTTGGGTTGGAGCAGGTCACGAAACAGAACGGTAATGAAGTCATGGCGCTACGGGTCAATAGCGGTGCCGGCATGACAACGGCTGCGCCAAGCTATGGGATGATCTACGCACAGCTGCAAACGGAGGGATTATTGGGGGAGGGGCTGCGTGACTGGTGTGGCCTGGGTGCCGGTTTATCAGCTGGAATTTTGAAGCCGCTGGGAAGCATTGCGCAACTCCATCTATGGGGTAGATCGATCTATTATCCGCTGGGAGAAAAACAGTGGCGTACCACAGGGAATGCAACCGCCAGTCTGTTTCTCTCCCGCAACAACAGCCTGGAAATGTCGTATCTGATTTCGGACAACGATAGCCACCGGACAACTCGGGACTTGAACCTGGTTTGGCATCATTATTTTTAACCTTACTATGATTCGGCTGTGGCGTAACTTGGTTACGATATGCTAAATGAGATAGATACATGAATCGGGAGAAAGGAATTGGAATGCTGCAACACATGCTGCAGAATAAAAAACTGATGGTGGCGGCTCTGTTTTCAGTTTCATTGTTGTTATACGGAGTTGACTATTTCCTGCTTGGCAGCAGCGTCAAAGAAGTAGCCATCTGGTTTCTCGGTAATCTGGCATTTTTGCCGGTGTATGTCATTATTGTAACCATCATGATTGAACGGGTGGTAAAGGAAAGGGAACGTCAGTCGGTCCTGCGCAAGCTGAATATGGTAATTGGAGTTTTTTTCAGTGAAGTGGGAAATCGTCTGCTGAGAGAGTTGTCAGCGTATGTGGTTACCCGTGATGACCTGAAGCAGCGCTTGCGGATCAATGGTGCCTGGAAAGAGCAGGAGTTCTCTCATGCACTTGCCTATTTACGACAAAATGATATCACCATTGAGTCCAGTCATTGTGAAAAGGCCGGTTTGAAAAAATTTCTGGTTGATAAAAGAAGTTTTCTGGTCAGCTTGCTGGAAAATCAGAACCTGCTGGAACATGAAGATTTCACAGATCTGTTATGGGCAGTTTTCCATCTTGTTGAGGAACTTGAGGCTCGAGAATCGTTTGATACCATGTCCCAAAGCGATATTGATCATATTCATGGTGATATCAAACGGGTGTATGGATATCTTTCACGGGAATGGGTCATGTATATGCAACATTTAAAACGAGACTATCCGTATCTGTTCTCCCTGGCAGTCCGTCTTAATCCGATGCTGGACGCACCGGATCCCGCTGTCTACTGATTAAATATGGTTAAATGCTCTCCACAAAACAACAGGCCCAGAAAACAAGGTATGCCTCAGTATTCGGATAACCGGTTTCCAGGCTTAGAAGTCAATTTTGGAGCTTGTTGTTTTTGGTGTATTTTAAATAATCTGGAATCCAACGGTAACTGCCTGAAATGCGTGGGATCATTGTTCATATGAATCTGTTGACCGTCCCGGCAGCAACTCCGAGCTGTTGATTGATGCAGACCAGAACGTCATCGAATTTTATCGGTTTCGCGAGAAACGTGTAGTTACCAACTTTGCTGCCGGTCGGTTCAACAGACTCTTGTCTGATTGTGGCGGTAAGAAAGATTATCGGCACACGTGCCAGTTGGGGGTGATTGGCAAAGGAGGCGGCAACACTTTCTCCATCGGTACCGGGCATCATCAGGTCCAGAAACACCAGGTCGGGGAGAAACAGGCTGGCAGTCGCAAGCGCTTGTTCAGGGTCATTGACTTCCAGTACCTCGAAACGATTAGTTGCTTCAAGATTTCGCCGCATCATCCGGGTAACGTACGCTTCATCATCAACAAGAAGAATCCGCTTTTTCATGATACTGCCAACTCCGTTCTGTAATCCCGTCGCCGATTTGTTTCATGTGTATATCTGTAATGAAGTATATACTCAACTTGACATAATATATCTTATGGGCGATTTTGTGGTATTGAGCATGTATATAGTATCAGGACTTACTTTTTGAGCACGGCACCGAATTCGGTAACCAGATTGAGATCATTCAGCAAGGTAAATAATCGTGCATCGCCGATCACCACACGCAGCCGGATATTTTCCCGTTGCTTCAGTTTCAACAGAAAACCGATAATGGACGATGGCATGGAAAAAGAATCCGGAATGTTAATGCCTATGTCGCTGGTTCCCTTGCTGACCAAGGCATTCAAGGAATTTTTGATGGCCGTATAGTCGTCAATCGATTTTATATTACCGCTGATCGTCAGTTCTGACGCGCCACTATTTTTTATTTCCATGATTATGTTCTCCCGCTTCTAGATATTTGATCAGGCAAATTGCGTTTCCCTCAAAGTTATAGCTCATATGATTCACCATGCTGCGGATGATTGATTTTCCACGCCCCTGAAAATTGTTGTTGGATGCAGAAGCTGACAACATCTCCTTTACGTTGAATCCCCTGCCGCTGTCCCTGATTTCAACAATAATCGCAGTATGTATCCCGAGGCGAACCTGCTGCGCACTGATGGTGATCGATTCAGCAGTGGCAATTTGATTAAGCGCCTGGTCGTAGCGGCCATCGCTGATCAATTGTTGTTTATGCACTCCACCCATGCCAAGACATCCATGTTCCAGGGCATTCATCAGCGCTTCTCCGACGGCCAGCACCAATGACTCTTTCCAATCATGGCTGGCAGGAATGATTTGCAGTGATTCTTCAAATTGTCGCAAGCTGTCGGAAATTTTACAA
>Ga0209798_10000095_pt1 | contig 47196 bp, 61 predicted proteins | sample DOMMetBare3Fresh_FD_187475 | JGI IMG/M metagenome (GOLD analysis project Ga0209798, IMG submission 187475) | Wetland sediment microbial communities from St. Louis River estuary, USA, under dissolved organic matter induced mercury methylation -... | ecosystem: Environmental > Aquatic >...
CCACGATTAGCAATGTCGTCTGATAGGTCTTCAATGAAGCCTTCTACTACGCTTGAGTTCATATTGAGCTCGTAGCCGTCGTAAATGTCCATAAAGCCGTCTTCATACTCTGGGTAGTTCTGAGCCTTCTCAATATCAAACTCTTTCTCATACCTAGCGTATAGTCCAGAGCTCTTGCTCTTGCTTACTGAGTAGCCGTCGTCATACCAAGTTCCGTAGTTGCTGTAGGTCGTGGTGCTTCCACTTTTAATCGTAATGCTCTTCTCGGTGATTTTGTTGGTAGCATAGTCTTGGGTGAACAAGGTGTTCACTTTCACGCTCTCGCCATTACCTTCTGAGCTGATTTGAATAGTCTTGCCGTTGTTTCTGTAAACAAGTGGGCTACCAGAGTTCCTGCCGTAGTGAATTTTCACTGGCTTTCCGTTCTGGTCTTCTTCAAGGCAGATAAAGGCAATGCTTCCTTCTGCATTAAAGGTCTTCCAGTATTTTGCACCTTCTAAGCAGAGCATTACTTCCACTGCAAGGGCTTCACTGTCGTTGAACCTTCCGTCGGTCTGTAGTGATTTATACTCAATTCCACGACTGTCGTGGTCTGCCTTTAGCTCGTCGTCGTTCCAGACAATGCCGTTGTGAACGAGTGAGTATTTGTGTCCAGTCTTGATACCTTCTACTTTGAAGGGGTGACAAGCGTTCTGGACATTGGCTGTGCTAGTCGGTAGCCTGTGGTGAAACAGAATTTCTGTCGCCAGTGTGTGACGAAGAGCCTTTATGATTTGGGCTTCGTCGGTCTTGTGGACTAGCTTGGTGTGGTCTTCAAGGTTGGCTACAAAGCCGAACCCCTGCGTTCCACGATTTCGTTGATTTTTGAATTGTTGTCTAATTATCGCTTGGGTCGGTTGTCCGACTAAGCTTCTTGCGTAGCAAATTCCACACATAATTATACCTGCCTTTCTGCTACTTCGTAGCCTGTTATTTGCTTAATGATTTGTGCTACACGCTTCGCTTCTCTGATTATTACCTTCGCACTGTCTCTGGTCGTGTCTCGTAAGTTTCCGTTGTAGCTGATTATTGTCGTCTTGGTCTTGTTGTCTGCTATCACTGTGAAGTGCCAGTCAGAACGCTTCGTTCTTATGTCTACTTTCAAGTTCTTCATACAGTCTGGTGCTAGTAGGTATCTTCCTTCTAGCTCAACTTTGCTTATGTAGTAGATAAAGCTCTTCGTGTTATACTCGTTCACCGAGTAGTTGTGTCTGTCGTAGTTCTTGTTGACTTTTCTAAGTCGTTTCTCTAATGTCATTTCTTCACCTATGCTACTAGCTTTGCTCTCTTCAAGTGAGAACTCGCTAGTGCCTTTCCAAGTAGGGTCTCTACTTCTTTAATTGCTCTTGCTTTTGCTTCTGGGCTCTCAAAGATTTCCACGAAGGTTCTTCGGTCTGCCATTGTCTCGTTGAACTGTAGCTGTTTCACCTTCGCTGTCACCTTCTTGTTTGGGGTGTAGAACTTCAAGGTCTTGGCTATCACTTCAAGGTATTTCACTATGTGATTTGGGGTGTCAAAGATAGGGTCAAAGAGACGATACTCGTAGAACCTGCTGTCGTGGGTGTAGACGAAGTGATACTTGCCACCGTCTTCAATGTTAGGTCTGCGATACTGGAAGTCACGAGTTCTGTCGTTAGGGCTAGACAAGACACAAAGTCCGAAGAGTAGTTTCTTCAAGTTCTTCTTGAAGTTCTCGTTGCACTCTGGGTCAAGTCGGCTCTCGTCTGGGTTAGCCGTCTTGCTAATTGAGATATGCAGTCCTGCGTTTCTCTGGTTGAAGCTGTCGCTTCCACCTAGATTACAAGCACTGTCTTTGAAGGCTTTGATAAACTTTGGTAAGCTCAATGCCTTCTCTATCGGTATCGTAAATGTCCACTCGGTATTTACGCTTCCGTCGTAGTATATTCTGCTGAAGACTATGCTCTCTGATAGGTGCTTCGGTAGACTAGCGTAGATTTGGTCTTCCAGTTCTTGGAAGCCACCACTCTGGTAGCCTTCGTAGTCACCACCACACTCGTCGCAAGTCACCCTTCCAGAGCCGTAGCACTCGCCACACTCTTCGTAGCCAGAGCCGTTGCACTCTTCACAAGTTTCGTATTGCCAGTTGGTCGTGCCGTCTTCGTTCTCGTGCTCTACATCTATGTCACCAGAGCCGTCACAAAATTGGCACTCGTTTTGCCCTTCGCCAGAGCAGTAATTACACTCAACTTCTCCACAGTCGCAGTAGTCACAGTCTTCACGACTTTCACCGTCTACGCCAGTGTTAGCTTCAAGCTCAAGCTTGATATAGTTGAACCCTTTAGCTTTTATGTCTGCTAATGTTTTATTCACGATTTCACCTTCGCTTTCTTTGTTGATTACTTCTCAATAATCACTTTAGTTGTTTTTATGTCTATGACTTGGGTCTCGGTCACTTGGCACTTCTCGTAGATAGCACCTTCTTTGCCGATATTGAGTGCAACTTCGCACTCGGTCTTTTTGGGTTGGTGTATCAAGATAATCACTACTGCCAGAAGTAGCATAATTGTGACTAGCTTGATAATTTTGAGCTTCTTGGCTCGTGCTTGACGCTTCCGATATTCACTAGGCATTTGTCACCTTCACTATTCTAGCTCTAGCACCTATGCTATTTGCTTGATATTCAGGCTTTACCTTCGGTAGCTTGTGGGCGTGTTTCGGGCTCTTAAAGTTGCTCAAGCCACGCTGTTTTTTGAAGCTATAATACTTCCGTTGCTCACTAATAAACTTGTTCAATGTTTCACCTATGCTTTCTATAGTCTTATGACTATGTTATTTTTTGTGCTCTAGTCACTCTGGGTGGGCATACCATTTCTACTGTCGTATAATTTGGGCTTCTTAGTGCTCCCTAAGGGCTACTCACCTTTACACTAGGCTTTCACTATATTCAATTGTAGTCTTAGAATAACTGGGTGGTGCTAAGGTTTCTCACCTTCTAGGCTCTGTCGGTATAAGTAGGGTTAGCCACTATGAATACCGTTTACAAGCTTTTACTAATTGTGCTTCAGCTTCTTACTCTCTACTAGCTAGTGACAGTCTCACTATGTATAGTCTCATTTCAGTTGCCGTTGCCGTCAACCCTGCCGAGTTGAACTGACCTAAGCTTAGCATAAGGTAGTATAATTGTCAAGCATTATGATATTTAAGCATAGCAATAGCCAAGCACGACTTGAGCACAAAAAGATTATGCAATAAGAAGGTATAGAATAGCAGATATAACAGTGCTTATTGTAGTGATGCAATGCACCTACAATTCAAGGCAAAGCCTACACTGTTGAGCATAATATAAGAAGCATAAGCAATGTTATTTATAATAGAATAATGGCTATACAGAGCCAAAAGCCAAGAGCCAGAAAAGAGGAAACAGGGTGGGGGGGGAGACATTTGATTGCGTGTTATACATATGAATAGCAAACCTACAATACGCACAACAAAGTAGAGTGGTGTATACAAATGTAGATACATAGATGGGCGTATGGAAGTATATTATCTTATTGCATCTATGGGCGTATGGGCGTATACTATATGTAGAGTAAAGAAAGGAGCGATTATGCTTATAAACAAACTCAAGGATTGCTGGGCAATTATCAAGTGTAGACAATACTTCCTGGTTGCTGAATTAGAGGGGAAGACTATGGTTTCAGGGATGAACGATGAAACTATCAGGGAAGCACAGAAGTGGTTTCATAAGGTATTGGTCCTAGCGAAGAAGTCTAATAAAAAATTTTTAGAAAATTTAATGGAGGTATAGTATGCCTAACTGGGAACTTAAAGAGAAACACGACCTGGAGCTGGCGAATAGCAGTGAGCTCCACTTGTTTCTTATGAAGAGGCACTGTCCTCTAGTGGGTTGTTTCTATGGTCACGAGGCGAATGATTACTGCGTCTGTTGTGGTCAGAAGAGACCAATGAGTAATTTATATGGAAAGGAGATTTAGTATGCCAAAGATGACAATTTATTTCAATGATGCTGCTTACGAGTATGTTAAGGAGAAGGGCGAAGGCTTTGTTGGTTCTCTAGTGCAGGATGCGATGATTGGGGAACCAATGATTGCAATGGATGAGATGGCTCCCACACCTATGATTGACACCTCTAAGTATGAGGAAGCCAACAAGACAGCTAAACACCTAGTCACTGACGAGGACAAGTTCGGACCAGTGAAGGTGATTAAGACCCCAGAGGATGCTCGTGACCTTGGGATGAACAAGTATCGCCCAGAGGAACCTAAAGACGCTAAATGGTATTGTGCTAAATGTGGTGCTAAGTTGCCCTTCTACGGTGCTTCTAAATGTAAGCAGTGTGGAACTGGTGGAAAGAAGAAGAAATGAACAAAGGTATGAAGGTCACAGACCACAAACGGACATTTCCAATTGATAAGGAATACACCCTAACCTCACCAGAGTGGAAGGACTTTGTGGTTAAACACATCAGTGAGACCCAGGAAGACGAGATTTTGCAGGGAGACATCGTTGTAGATGGTCCTTGGCACACGATTGAGGAAGTAGATGGAGCGAAGGTTCTGCTTCTTACCTATAAGACTATCTGGGTAGGGAAGCCCAAGGCTAATGCGTTTGTTTATTGCGTGAATAAAATTAACAAATACAGGGAGGAGGCAGCCAATGCTGGAGACAATCAATAGTATCTTGGGTCTTGCGACACTAGCAGTCGCAGTGTTTGCGTTTTTCGGAACGATTTATCTATTAATTTGGAAATTAGGAGGAGGAAAGTAATGAAAGATTTGTTCAAAGTTCTCGGAGGAGCACTCGCTCTATCAGCAGTCATCGTTTTAGTAGCCTATTCAGCGTTCTGGATGTGGATTATGGCGTTTATCTACCTAGGTTATGGGATGTCAGTCATTGTTTACATCACTGTGGTTGCCACTGCAGCCTTTCTCATTAAAAAGTTTGCATAGTTCTTGACTTGTGTATACGGTAGGGTATACAATTGTATGTAAGTAGTGGGGTTAATATGGCTCTACCCTCCGAGCCACGCCACATCTTTGATGCGACAACCCCCACTACCCCCTAAAAGGAGACTATGAAGACCTACAATGTCAGAAATTTTAAGATAAAAACCAAAGAAGCCTTAGATATTGTATCTACAGGCGAAACAGTGCTCATCATCAGAGGTGGTGAGCTCTTTAGATTGGAGAAGTTCAGTGAAAAACAAGAAGTTAGTGAGCCGTCTCTATCCAGTGAACCACATTACCCTAGCCAGATGGGAGGCAGCAGGCACATTATTGCAGAAAGCAGCAGAGCTAGGGCTGGCAGTATATCCGAAACGAGTTGAGAGAATATCTCAAGTCATTAACAGTGGCAAGTTTGATGATTTGAGCAAGTTCCCTGACAATTCACTGACGAAAGAAGAGATTGAATGGCTCAGGGTCGCCTACTCGTATCCAAATGGACCGATACTTGACCCTAGACCCAGGAAAGGAGCACCGAAAGGTATCTACTATGACGAAAAAACAAAGCAATGGAAGTCAAGACCATACATTACAATCCCAGGTTAATCCAAAAGTCTTTGAAGTAGTTACCCTTCTCAACTCTAAACTAAAGTCTATGAAGAAGCGTGGTCTAGGACACATCAGTCTACGACCAATTACTCCTGAAGAGATGAGATGGATTCAGAAGTATGTAGAAACAGGGGATATTATCGCAGCATCTTACTACGCTTACGGAGACAAGATTAATAATAAAGTTCACGCAAGGAATATGGGATTAGTAAAAATGGATAAACCTATCATCAGGACAGCAATCGGAGATATAATGACCCAAGACGAAAGATTATCAGAGGACAAGGTAATCAAACGCTTTGGTGATTTAATGTATTCAGAAAACGAAGTGGTTGCGTCTGGAATGGTCAAAGAATACTTTAAGATAAAGGGAGCCTATGCACCAGAAAAACACATCGGAATTAACGCCAACGCAGACATCTCAAGTTTTACAGATGAAGACTTTGTATCAGAAACTCTTAAAAGCCTTGGAGAAAGAGATGAACGAGGAGAAGAGGACATCCTTGACCAAATCACTCTTAGAGACGGAGAAGAGACTGGGGAAGCTGGACTTTGATTTCTTTAACGAGTTTATTCTTGGTTGTAGGAATCTTGCTCCTGTTCACCACGAGCTTTGTCTTAGGGCTCAGTATGGTGCGAAGAGACAACTTACTCTTATCCCTCGTGGACATCTTAAATCTACTATCCTTACTGTTGGGTATTCTGTATGGCGTATCGTATGCGACCCTAATATTCGTATCTGTATTGCTAACGCTAAACAGGATAACGCTGAGACTTTCCTTACAGAAATAAAGGGTCACTTTGAATCTAACCAGCGTCTACGGATGCACTACGGAGACTTCGTAGGCAAGAAGTGGAACGAGGGTGAAGTTGTAGTTAAGACCAGGTTCATAACTAAAAAGGAACCAACTGTGAAGACCACAGGTGTAGGTGCTTCCTTGGTATCCCAGCATTATGATTTGGTTATTGGTGATGACCTTATTAACGAAACGAACATCACCACCAAAGACCAGATTGAAAAGACTAAGGACTGGTGGAGACTGGCTCAATCTCTTGGAGACGGAGACCAGACTGACTGGCGTTTAGTCGGAACTCGCTACCACTATGACGACCTTTACGGAATGATTATTGAAGACCAAGCTGATATGTATGACATCTACATCAGGAGAGCTTTTGAGGATGGTATTCCTATCTACCCAAGCAAGTTCAATGCAGAGCACTTGGAAGAGATTAAGAGGAACCAGGGCTCTTATATCTTCTCTTGTCAGTATTTCAATGACCCAGTAGACGACATAGATGCTACCTTCCGTAGGGATTGGTTGCGTTTCTATAAGGAAGACGACTTCAAGGTGGTTGGTAAATACAACACCTTCATCACCCTGGACCCAGCTGTATCAGAGGAAGCCACTGCCGACTACTCTGTATTCGTGGTCAATGCTGTGGATAAGAACAACAACTGGTGGATTCTTGAGATGCGTTCTGGCAAGTGGAATCCTAAAGATTTGATAGACAATATGTTTGAACTAGACGAACTCTACAAACCACTACAATTCGGTATAGAGATGCAGGCTTTCCAGAAGATACTGAGATATGTATTTGAAGACGAATGTTCTAAGAGGAATATGTATCCACCGATAGTTGAACTTAAACCAGATAGTAGAAGTAAGAAATCTCGTATAAGAGGATTACAACCAAAGTTTGAATATGGTAAAATTATATTAAAGGAAAATGTAATGGAGACAGAACGCCTCGTAGATGAGTATGTTCGGTTTCCTAGGACAACCCACGATGACCACCTTGACGCATTAGCCTATCAGTTAGATATTGCATACCCACCTCGCCAAGAAGTAGAGCGAAAAAGGGAACAAATAGTTTACATAGACCCTATAACTAAATATTAGGAGAGAAAATGGCAGAAAAACCCACGGTAGAGAATACAGAATCTGGGATTCAAGGAGAGGAAATACTAGATTCGTATTATCCATCCTTCCTAGACGCTGATAACAAGGATATGACAGACGAAGAGAAGGCAGCGAACTATGTTTTAGAGCGTTTCCGTTCAATGTCTAAGGCAAGAACTCCACAGGAAGAGAAATGGACTACTGCTGAGAGCAACTATCGTGTCGTTCCAGGTGCTACCCCTACTAGAAATAACAAAAATCAGTGGCGTTCTACCCATACAGTGCCTATTACTCACGGTATTGTAGAGACTGCAGTAGCAGAATACTCAGATGCCAACCCAGACATCATTATTGCCAACCGTCTTAAAGCTGATGCTTACAAAGGCGATGTTATGGGCAATATTTTCAAATACACACAGTTCAAAGGTGACTTCAAGGTAGAGAAACTGAAGGCATTTAGAGAACTAGCCATCTACGGAACAGTAATTTGGGAAGAATTTTACAGAGAAGACCCTTCAATTGTCCGTGACCCAGTAGATTATGACCCAGAAACCAACAAATTCACCTACGAAATCAAGAAAACTACCAAGTTTAATGATGTTTATGGGCGTGTATGTAACATCTGGGATATTTATGTAGATGAAAGAGCCGAAGATTTCACTGATGCAGAGGATGTAATCAAGCGAGAAGTCCTCACGATGAACGCATTTAAGATGAAATACGGTAAATACGAGCCAGTTAAGAAAGATGAGATAAAAGCTGGTGGTGAAACCACTCAGAAAGACGCTTTCCCTAAAGAAGAAGGCGATGCAGTTGATAAAATTGAGGTATTTACCTACACAAACCAGGTTGAAGATGTCCAATGGATAGTCGCTAACGGCAAATTGGTCAATCCATTTGATACAGCCAACCCATTTATGCACAAAGAACTACCATATGCTCGTGGTGTGAACATCCTAATGCCTCATAAGTTCTACGGAATGGGTATTCCAGAGATTATCGCAGGTGTTCAATCAGAAATTAACACCCTTAGGCGTATGGCTCTTGACCGAGAGAAGCTAGATATTAACAAACCTTCACTTTCTTCAGGTCGCCAAGACCTCACAGAGGAAGAAGCAGGTATGTATCCAGGCAAAGTGCTCCAAGTTGCTGATGTAGACAAGTCTTTCAAGCAATTAGACACCACTGGTCCTGGTCAGGGTCGCTATCAGGAAGAGGATTTACTCAAGGAAGATGCTCGTTATGGTTCTGGCGTATCCAACCCAAGCTCTGCTAACACAACAGGTGCTACGGCAACCGAGTCTGCAATAGTCAAGGAAGCCACTCTGAAGCGTCTCAGGAGCGTTTTAGCAGTCAATGAGGTAATCTTACTCACTCGCATCGGAAAACTCCGTGTGAAGAACATACAGCAGTTCTACAAAGACCCTGTTAAAGTCCAAAAGGTTACAGGCGAAGGTGGAAAGACTGAATGGGTTGGAGAATATCGCCAAGTTGGTGTCCAGAAGGATTCAAACAAGCCTATGGAGTTCTTCTCAATTGACCCAGAGTGGATTCGTGGAGACTTTGAGTTCTCTATTCAATCATATTCAACTATTCCTTTGTCTCAAGCTCTTGAAGAGCAGAGAAGTGAACAGGTCTTTGACCGTCTAACTAACCCAGTAATGATGCAGGTTATTGACCCACGCAAACTTGCTATCTGGTTTATGAAGAAACACAGTGAAGACCCACGCAAAGTTATGATGGAGAACTTAGACACACCAGATGAGGCACTAGCTGACGAAGAGAACGCCAAGATGATGATGGGCGTAGAGCTTCCACCAACACCAGGAGCTACTCCAGAACATACTGCAGCTCACTTAGCCTATGTAGAACGCTACGCTTTCCAGATTGATGATGCCAAAGATGACATCTTCACTAAGCACATAGATGGCGAGAAGGTTCCAGTATCTCCAGCAGGTATGGGGCAGAACCTACCACCAATAACAAATGGACCTGAACAGGGAATGGACCCTAATGCACTAGGTGCTCCACCAGAAGGTGCTGACCCTAACGCACTTCCACCAGAGATGGCAGGAGCTCCAGGACCAGGTGGTATGCCAGTAGAGGGTGGTATCCCAGGACAAGAGGGTGGGGGTAATCCACTGACTCCAGATATGAGTTTTGATGGTCAACTAAGCAAACCCAACCAGCAGGTTAGGAAATAATGTTAGATTTATACAAACTTAAAAAGATAATGACAGCTGACTTAGAGGCTTCCAGGGATTTCCTGGAGGTCTCTGATGATGCCGATGAGACGAAGAAGCATCAAGGAACTATCAGATACATCAGGGGGTTCCTACCAAGAATAGAAGAGGAAATTAAAATAGAAGAAGATAGAAAGGAAATGGAAGATGCCAGCAAAGAAACAGACGATGAATAAGGAAGAGCAACGGATTGCTAAAGAGTTTAAGGCGAAATTAGAAGAGCTGCGTGAATGGGGTTATACCGAAGGTATCGTAATTGACGCTCATATGACCATCAAAACAGATGGCATATTCCCATATGTCAGCTATCGCTATATGACAGACGAGGAAATTGAAGCGTGGAAAACCTGGAGCGTTACTGCTGCAAAGACCAAGATGGATATTGCTAGGTCAGAAGTTCCTAAGGTATAATAGATATAGTAAGTAACCTGGCTAAGCCAGAACTGATATAATTCGTAACCCACGCAAGTGGCACGAGAAAGGACAGAAATGTCAAACGAACCTGAATCAACCGAAGTCAACGAGGAGACCGTAGAGTTCCAGGAGCAAGGGCTCAAGACCGTAGAGGAAGTGAACAAAGCACTCGGAATTGAAGAGGAAGAACAACCAGATTCAGCCAAACCAGAGGAATCTGAAGACGAGGAAGAGGAAGACGAATCGGAAGACGAATCGGAGGAGGCATCCGAAGAGGAAGAAGAAGAGGAAGACGACTCAGACGAAGATGAAGACGAACCCACTGGAGAGGAGAAGCCAGACCAGGAGAAGGAAGAAGAGGATGTTGACTGGGAGAAGAGATACAAAGATTCTCAACGAGAAGTAACAACCAAATTTATCCCCCTGCAGGCTGAAAACGAAACCTTGAAAACGGAGCGAGAGGAACTCAGAAGTTTGATTCAATCAGACCCTGAACTACTTGAGCGATTTGTCGCAGTTGCTAGTGGAGATGTTAAGCCAGCAGATGTATCTGATATAGATGCTAAGCTTAACGAGAAACTTGCCCCAGTAAACAAACTTCTTGAGAAGATGGAGAAGGAAAAATCTGACGCTGAACTCAAAGTCATTATGAAATTTGAGGAAAAGCACCCAGACCTTACCAACGAGGACAGAAGCTTACTAGGCACTTTATCCAGAAGCTTTGAAAACACATTAGGAATCTCCTACAGTGACGCTCTTGAGAGAGCTTGGATGGTGGCTCGCCCAGACGAAGCTAACAAAACTCTCACGACAGAGGCTGAAAAGAGAGCTAGAGTCGCTAGTGCAGTTAAAGCTAACGCAACACAGACTAAGCAAAGAGTCGGCAGTGAGACTCCAAAAGTCGGAGTAAGTCTATCACCTGAGGAAGCTAAAATGGCTAAAAACCTTGGGATGACTGAAAAAGACTACGCTGCAATGAAGAATAACTAATTAATTCTAACGAATTAAGGAGACCAAAATGGCACTTACAATTTATGGTGGTGAATATGTTGGTTCCTTGAATGGAACTAATCGTTCAGCAGTTAGACACTACATCCCTAAGACCAACACTATCCTTAACAAGGGCGACTTTGTTAAATTAGCTGCTGGTTATCTGGAAGTAGCTTCTGCTGGTGATAAAGTCCTTGGCGTTCTGCAAGCTTCTTGCACTGCTGCTCAGGCAACTACTGGAGCTAAACTCCCAGTATTAATTGACCCAATGGCTCTTTACAGAGTCCGAACAGACGCAACTATCGTTCAGGCTGATTGTGGCACTGGCGTAGATGTAACTGGAACTACTGGTGCAATGGGCATCACAATGACTGGTAAAGCTGCTGGTAAAGGCACTTTCCTTGTTCACGAGATTGAAGACGCTGGCACAGCCATCGTAAGCATCTTTGAAGGACAACTGGTCGCTGCTGCTGTTGTAGCATAATTATTAACTAAACTCGGAGATTAACCAAAATGGCAATGAGACAAGATTTCGGTGATTTGCTAGAGCCAGGCTTCAGAAAGATTTTCAACGATAACTTCAAAGAACTTCCTGAACAATTTAGCCAGGTTTTCAAGGTAAACACCTCAACCAAGCAGGATGAAAAAGATTCTGCAGTCGGTGGATTCGGTCTTATGGAAATTCACGGTGAGTCTGAGCCTCTCAAGTATGAAGATGTTGCACAAGGTTACGATGTAACCTATACACACAAAACCTTCAAAAAGGGATTCACAGTTTCTCGTGAACTATATGAAGACGACCAATACAATATTATTAAAAAGAAACCTGCAGAACTTGCTAAATCGGCTCGCAAGACTGTAGAGACCTACGCAGCTGCTGTATTGAACAACGCTTTCGTATCTACTGGCTCTTATGCTGGTGGTGACGGACTGCCTCTATGTTCAACTAAGCACACTAGCACCGTTCAAGGTGTTGCTGTTCAGTCAAACGCTGCTGGAACAGGTGAAGTCTTCTCTGAAGCTAACCTACGAACAGCTGTTATGGCGATGCGTGGACAAAAAGATGACAAGGGTATGAAAATTGCTGTTAAAGCAACTACTCTCGTTATCCCACCTGCACTTGAGTTCTTAGCTAAAACTATTATGAGCTCAACTCTGCTTCCAGGTTCTCCTAACAACGACATCAATGTGCTGAAAGGTGCTTTGGACATCGTTGTTCTTGATTACCTAACAAGCTCTACTGCTTGGTTCCTACTTGACAAAACTCAAGCTGAATTAAACTTCTTCTGGAGAGTTAAGCCTGAATTCAAACAGGATGAGTCATTTGACACAGACGCTGCTTTGTTCAAAGCTCGTATGCGTTTCTCAGTCGGATTCTCTGACTGGCGTGGTGTTTGGGGTTCTAACGGACTCGGCACTTCTTACACTGGCTAATCCAATGTAATCAGCCCCTGGGGGTGGCGTGATAACCCCCTTAAAAAAGAAATGGAGAACCTATGGCAGAAATAGAAGGATTTATGACCCCAGCATCATCAGATGCCTCAAGGCGTGAAGCCCCTATGTTCGCACCAAAGCCTCTACCTAAAGCCGAAGATGAAGTTAAACACATCACAGGCGTAACTTGCGAAGTGTGTGGCAAGGTATGTGGTAGCACCTTTGGTCTACAATCACATATGCGAACACACAAAGAAAAGTAATTAAAAGGAGAATCAAATGGCAGCAACAGTATCCGTAAAAGAATGTAATGGTGCAGGTCCAACTGCGACAACTATTACTACCTCTCGTCTCTGCACATCTGATGCTTACAACCCAGGAACTAACTACCCACTTATTAAGCCTTCTGCAGGAACTAACCGTTCTTACACCAAGACTTATTACTTGAACGCTGATACAACTCCTTCTGGAACTATCAACAACATTAAGTGGTATACCGATGGAGCAATCGGTTGGACTGGTGTAACCCTATTCGCTGGCACAAATGCGTCTTATACGCAGGCTACTGGCACACAGGGAACCACAGGAGATGACTCTGCAGTAGCAACTACTGACGCTTCAACTCTAACATCAGCAGCCCCTCTATCTGTTTCTGGAACTCTATCCAACCCTTCAACTGGTAAGATTTCTGACTATGTAATGGTTCAGGCTGACCTTAGCACTTCTGCTACAGCTGGAACACTTGCTGCAGAGACTATTACTTGGAGATATGACGAAACCTAAGATAAGGAGTCATAATGGCAAGAGAAGTATCCGTATGTAGAGCGTGTGGTCTACAAGTTCCAGAGAGTGGCATCTGCCCAGACTGTGGACCCACGCAAACTACTCCCCTAGATGATTTTGCTAGGGAACAAGAGAAGAAACGATACAAGAAAGACCGTATCGTAATCAAAATGAACCGTAAGAAAATAAAATAATAAGGAGTAAGTGGAATGCAATCCCTTCTAAATTGGATAGCCGTATATAATGACGGCACGACTGTTAGTGAAACAGAATTAGACACAACTGAAAAAATTGACCGAGACAAACTAGAGCAATTCCGACTATATGATAGTGAGGGTGTGTTAAAGTTCGTCTATTTTAACCAAAAGAATCGCAAACTAATCTTCCGAAGGAGAGGCTTCAAGCTTCAAATTAAGGAAGTGTTTTTGTTTAAGGGCGTAACAGAAGAGAACTACGCAGAAACCAGTAAGCAAAACCAAGAAATTATTATAGTAGACCCTGCTAAAGTTAAGGAAATAGCTGACTTAGTAGAGACAGATGCTGCTAGATACCATTTCAGATTAGTATGCAAAGAGTGTGGTTCTATGCACCCAAGAGGTTCACAGCGTAAATGTGAGCACGAAGATGCACCAGAAACAGGTATGGTCTTTGATTCAGAGACCGAAGAAGTTTATGTTCAAAATACTAAGGAGGAAGAACACTTCGTCTACTTGGTAGGATGGCACGAGCAAGTAAAGGGCGTATCCGTTAAATCACTTTGCTATGTCTATGATGATGGTCATATTGAGTTTGATGATGCTCGTAATGACCTTGATTTACTACCAATAGAGGAGTTCTAAGATGCCAGAGATAGTCGCAGTTGATATAGATGGCGAACTATCTCGTTGGGGTGCTTACTCCAACACGCTCTTTGAAGAAGAGGGCTCTTTTACTATCGGAAGATTAAACCAAGTAGGAAGCGTCACAATCAAAGTTAATGAGGGGGGGTATGAAGACCAAGCATTTGTCCTAAAATGCTCTCCTGGGCTCTCTCTGTCGCTCACAAACGGTAACTGGGGAGCAGATGGTGCAGACCTTAATATGGGTCAGATTACTAACAGTGGTAAGACTGCCTATGTTAAATGCACCTCTCTAACAAGTTCAGGTGTTTACCTGATACTAAATCAAGAAGGAATCCAACCTTACACTGGCGAAAGGGTCACATTTGAACTTGATGGTATCGTATTCGCTACTAATACCAAGACTCACTCGCTTGATGCGAATGTGATTATTCGTGGTTCAATCCAAAACACTCTTGATGGTTCAGTAATAAATAGATTTACCACCACACATACAATAGATGCAGCAGATGTTGTTTCTGCTACAAAGACTAAGACAAAGACCATTGACGCTATAATCGCTGCTAGAAATACCAAGACATTTACTGCTGATGGAATCGTTAAGGCTACTATACCAAAGACATTTTCTCTTGATGGTATAGTTTCTGACCCAAGTGCGTTTACACCAGTAACGATGTATTTCAGAAGCGATAAGGTTCTTAACTCAAATGTTACAGGTTCTACTGGTAATAATATGCTAACAACCTCATATGAAGGTGGTTACTATCAGGCTAATGTTGATATTAAGGTTGAGAAGTGGGATACAAGCTGGACTCAAGTTTCTGCTCAGGGAACTGCTCCTTGGAACAACTTTGGTTGGACTTCAAACACGATAAACTACTCATTCCCAGGTGCTACATCTGTCACAAATAACCTAAAGATTAGAATTACTATAAGAGTAACTCAGGTTGGTATAGGTTCTGTAACTGATGTTTGGACAACTGGAGACCTAGGAACAAAGACATTACCTTCTGGAACTTGGGGTATTCACTACCACTGCTTGTATGTAAACGGTAATGACTATGGTGATAGCGAAGACCAGCCAGGAACAGATGCATACTTCCAATATGGTGGCTCTAGCGATTCAACGATAACTAACTTCGGAGGCACTTAAAATGAGTAAACTCTTTAGTAACTCCGATGCTGGAACAATAACAGGGCAAACTTTTACAGGTATAGATGACGGAACACCGATTTCTACGCTCTCTATTTGTTTCCCAGATACACTAACAAACACCACTCCTATCCACCTCATAAACTGCACATTCAAAGGTGTTGTTCAGTTTGGTAACTATGCCACTGCTGCTGGAAGAGCTGATTATAGAAACGCAGCCTCTAAACCAGCGACTAGGATGAATGTGATTCTTGAAGACTGTCACTTTGATTCAACCATCGTTGGTGGAATGTCTGGCGTTGAGTTCAGAGGTGGAGACTCAATAGTTGGGTTTGATACAGGAACTACTACAAGTGCTACCAACAATACGCTTACTGCTAACGGAAATACTTGGGGAACCTGGAAGAGAGACTGCCAGATTACTATTACTGGTGGAACTGGTGCAGGTCAGACTAGACAGATTTCGTCTCACACTCTTCACGCTATAACTATTAGTGAGAACTGGACAGTAAATCCGACAGCTGGTTCAACATTTAGGATTGATACTGTTAGAATGTTCCCACACCAACAGATAGGTGGGGCAGTTGCTATCACTGGTGACGACAACATATTTGACGGTCTAAATCTTAAAGCTCAGGTTGGAATATACAGCGTTAATAATGCTATTAAAGGCTCTAGTGGTTGTGCCACTATGTTCAAGTTTTATGATGGTCGTAATGCAGTCACCTGGTCTCCTAAGGGTAATATTGTAAGAAACTGTTACTTTGAGGGATGGTCTGAAGAAGCACTTGGTTTTGACTCAATGGACCCAACTACTTCTGTTGCCACTGGAACAGTCTCAAGCACAGTTGGGCTTACAGATGTAATAGTCTCAAATACAACAAATATGGCAGTTGGTATGGTCTTCGCAGTTATTACTGGTCAAGGTGCTGGTAATTACTACCGAATTACTGCAAGAAATGGGAACCAACTTACACTTGATACATCAAGATTTGGTAATGTTATGCTCCAATCTGGGGATAGATATACTATCTCTGGTGGTATGCTTGATACCCTTTATGATAATAATGAACTTCACTGTAACGGTAGAACTCCAATAGCTAACGATGGCACAAGAGACTATGGTCCACTCGGTATCGGTAATAATGTAGCCTTCTCTCTTTGGGGTAACTGTCACGGAAACACTGTCCAGAACAACTTAATTGTATTTGATGGACAAGTAGACCTAGCTGCTGCTGCTTTCCACGAAATATCTACTACTATGGTTGGAAGCCCATCTACTTGGATGAACCCAAACTCACACAATAAATATCGTTACAATACTGTAAGAGATGACCGTGTAAACCCAATAGCAAACTGCGTATCTTTCTTAGCAGCTACAATTTGTTGGATACCAGGAACTGAAACAATTGTTCCACCAGCAGATTACGGTGTTCCACTTCTTGGTCATATGACTGAGATTGTTCATAATAAACTTGCTGGTATCTCACGCTCTCAGGACTACGCTTCAGTAGGTTGGGGTGATAACACAGACGAAAACGATGACCCACTACCAATGAGCACAATCTATGATGCTTATGCTCCTTATGATTTTCATAATACATACGCATTTTGGCAGGATTACTACCCACCTTGGTCTAACGACCCACTAGACTATCTTGACGGTGAGTGGGTTCCTTCACTCCAATATTTTGCAGAAGGACCAACTTATGGATATGACAGTGGCTATATTTTCTACTCACTACCATACGGTCAATCTTCTGACACTGATATTTATGACCCACTGAATGTTCAGTTTGATATTGCCTCAGGTATTATTAATCCTCCTCTGACTAAAGAGCACACGCTTGATGGTCGTGTTAAGGCTATCTACACAAAGACATACGGAACTGACGCAGTAATTAGTGCCAGAACTACTCTCACATATTCAATTGACGGAGTAGTCAAAGAAACTAGAACATTCCAGAACACTCTAGCAGGATACACTGCTGCCAGAACTACCAAGACATACTCAATTGATTCAATGGTAAGAGATACTAAAACAAAGACATATGAGATTGATTCTGATGAGATAACCTCAAGAATAACTAAGACACACTCACTTGACATTATTATTCAGAACCCACAAGTTCTAAAGACATTCGGAATTATGGGCTTTGTAAACACTCTCCCACCACAGAGATTACTCTCTACTGGTTTTGAATCATATCAAGCACTAGCAGAGTTCCAACAGATAGGGTATGGAGACATAGATAACTACACTCCAAGAAGTGGTCAGTATGAGTATGCAGTAAACACAGTAAACAGCGTTGGTAGCATAAGAAAACAACTATCAACAGTTGATATTACAGAGAATGGATTTATAAGGTTCTACTTCAGGATTAAATCATACCCAAGTGCTAACACTCAGATATTCAGGCTCTTGAGCGTTGGTGGTTCAATGGTGGGTGGAATTAAGCTTACAAATACAGGAAGACTTACTGGTAAATTAGCTAACTCTAATGACGCACCAGGCACTAGCCAAATATTGAACCTAAACCAATGGTATCGTGTTGATTACAAGCAAAACTGTAGCAACTCAACCATCGTCTTTGCTATAGATGGTGTCTTCATAGACGAATACACTAACAACATTCCAGGATACTGGGCTAGAGCAGAACTCGGTGTAGTAAACTCCTGCACCACTCACTTAGTATTTGATGACTATTCAGTAGACCAAATATCTGGTTACATTAATGATGGCTCCATCTACCACAAACAAATGACCATAAATGCCATAGTCCAGGCTTCTTATGAGTCAATACACGACTTAGACGGAGAGACAGTAGAGAGATTAACTGCTCCTCACGATTTAGACGGAACTGTCCTACAGACATTTACCAGCGTTAATAGCATTGATGGTCTTGTCCAGCAGGATGGCAACCAAACACATAGTTTAGACGGAATAGTGTTTGAAACTGTCCGTAAAAACATACAAATATCTGGAATAATTACTGAAATTAAGACAAAAACGCATACAATTGACGCTGTTGTCAGAATGACATCAACCTCTGGATTCACTCTTAATGGTATCGTTAAAGTAATTACCACAAACTCACACATTTTAGATGGTATCGTTCTTGACCGTAAAGCTTACTCATACCAGATTAGTGCTGGAGTAAAGGCAATTACTGATAGTATGACTACGATTGACGCAATCATTGCAGCTAGACTTGAGAGACAATATACCATAGCAACTGATGTTGCTGACCAGAGACAGAATAGCTCTCTTTCAGTAATGGCAAGTGTTAAGGACACTATAACTAATAAATCAGCCGTAATTATTGATGGTGTGGGAGAAGAGACCTACATAGAGGGTAATGACGCACAGATTAGAACTACTCTTGCTCCTATGCTTGGAAATACATTTACTGGTAACGGAACCATAGCAAAATATGCTAGTTTCTACCTATATAGGTCATCTGGTGCTAGTGAAGATATGTTCGCTGAGATATACGAATTAGTTGATGGTTCTCCAGATGGTGAACCAATCGCAATATCTGAGCCACTTAACGCCAGCATACTTTCTAATGGTGTCCACTCTGGTATGACTAGATTCACTTTTGCTGAACCTATTTTGCTTGGTGATGAAACAGAATATGCCGTAACCGTAAAATATGACCACGGTATGATTGATTCTATCTACGCAGGATTCGCAGTATACCCTGGAAGGTCAGCTCTTAGTTATGATGATACATTCACACAAGATTGGGTTGTAGTTCCTGGATACACTTTGATATTCTCAGTTAATGGCGAACAAGAAGGAACCCAACTAGACGGAATAATCCAAGGTTCAAATGATTCAACACACACGCTAGACGGTTTAACCAAGGCTATCTATACTTCAGTCAATATGGTTGATGGTATCCTACAGGCTAGTCAAATATCATTCCACTCACTTGATGGTTCAATAAAAAGCCAGACTGCTCTTCCATATCAGCTATCAGGCAATACCACTGGTCAGGAATCAGTAACGATGGAAATTGAATGTCCAGCGATAACAAATCAGTGGACAAAACAGAACAGTGTTGAAGCTATCGTTTCTGCTCAACCTATTAGATACAGCTTTATTGATGGAGATATAGCCGAGAGAGTCTCTAAGACAATATCAATAGACACAATATTAGCCCAGAAGAAGACTACATCATTCTCAATCACAGGAGCTGTAGTAAACCAAATATCAAGTAGGGTAAAACCTTACGCTAAAGTCATAAGGAGACTCTAATGAAAAAGGAAGAACTGTTGAAAGCATATGGAAGAGTTAAGCTCGGAATCCTTGAAGCTGCGATACAAGCATCTCGTAAAAAGAAAGGGAAAAAGGTAAAATAGTAGTATGAATATTTTTGCATTCCTAAAAAAGAAGAACAATGCTGCTGGTGAACTCGTCACAAGCTTTGACCTTGGTCAATCTGACTTCAGGTTACAGACTGGGCAAGGTGCTCAATTTCCAGACGGAAACTTCAAAGTAACGATAGAAGATGAAATAGTCTATGTAATATCTCGTTCAACAGAACTTTGCTCAACACTTCGTGCTCAAGAAGGAACTGCTGAAGCATATCACCCATCTGGAACACCTGTTCAGTTAAGAATTACAGAGGGTATTTTTAGTGAGATTGAAGACTCTATCAACGATGTTGTAGGTGAGATTAACACTCACGAAGCAGATATTGCAGCTCACGGAGCTACTGGAGCAGTAGTCGGAACTACTAAGACTCAGACTCTCACCAACAAGACTCTCGTATCACCAGTGATAGCAGACCTAACAAATGTAAACCACTCACACGCAGATGCTGCAGGTGGTGGTCTTATTGTTACGGTTCCTACTGGATGTATGCTCCCATTTGTTGGTGCAGCAGCACCTTCTGGTTATCTACTCTGCCAGGGTCAAGCAATAAGCAGAGCGACCTATGCAACACTTTTCGGAGTAATAGGAACTACCTACGGAGTAGGAGACGGAACAACAACCTTTAACCTGCCTAATATGCAGGACAAGTTCCCTATCGGTGCTTCTGGAACTAAGCTGAGAAACGGAACTGGTGGTGGTGTTGCTTCTATCAACTTTGAACACGCTCACACAGTAAATAACCACGCTCACGGAATCCAAACTGGTGGATGGCACGGACACTCTGGAATCGCTTACGGTTCTGGCGATAGAGCTAACTACTACACATACGCACCTGACGGATACAATGAAGTTCACGATAACCACGCTCACTCAGTGGGAGTATATGGTGAAGGCAATCACGCACACGGATGTGATGGCTCTGCTCCTGGAACGAACAACGCTCTCGGAACAAATGTATCAGTCATAAACCCTTGGATAGCATTTAACTTCATCATAAGGACATAATGTTAAATCAGCAGATGTTTAATCATAAAGCAATAAATGAACCTTCAGTGTTTCTGACTGTTTCTACTATTATTTCTTACAGTGCTTCAGCACCTTCTGCAAAGATACCTAAGATTAAATCTGGAGTTGTGTTATTTAAGAATAAATTAGAAACGAAAACGAGGTAAAAATGTGTGAACACACTAATGTAGAACAATACAAACTGGTTAGACTAATCTGCCCTGATTGTGGATTAGTCAAAGAGATTTTTGTAAGGGAGAACTACACAGAGGGATTGATAGAACAAGCCATAGAAAATGCTTCTTGCCTTCATCCAGAGACACTTACAGACGAAAGAGGAATGAAGATTTGTATGGTATGTCACCAGATAATCGCAGTTCCACAGGGAATTATTAATACACAGCCGTCTGAATCAGAGATGGTAATACCAGAGGAAGGAGCATAATATGCTAGTTTACGGTAGAAATCCTGACTTAGCAGAACAAGAGAAATCCTATATTGCTACTAAGGTAGACCCAGCAGTAAGTGAGAATACTCTTGAGATAAAATCTACTCTTGGTTTCTCAGCAAACCAAATGATTGTAGTAGGTGCTATTGGTCAGGAAAACACAGAATTAAAATACATCGGTGCTGAACCAGACCACGAAACAAGCACAATTGTTCTTAAAACTACAGGTGGTTGGTCTGGATTCCTATACCCACACTCAGTTGATGCAGTAGTTCAGGTATGTCCATACGACCAGATTGAGTTCTATAAAGCTTCCTCAGAGGGTGGAGCTTATTCGTATCTAGCTACAGTAAACCTAGATGTAGACCAAGAGTTCACAGCCTATGATGACCTTGCTGGTCTTCCTACTGATTACTACAAGGTTCGTTTCAAAAACTCATTCCTTGGTTCAGTTTCAGAGTTTTCTGGTGAAACACCTGCTTCTGGATACACAAGCAACTCAGTTTCCTCACTTATAGCAGCCCTTAGGATACTTGTAGGTCAGAAACCTACCGATGAAGAGCTACTTGTCCTACTAAATATGGCACAAAACGCTGTATTTGACCTAGATATTAAGTGGTTCTTTGCTAAAAAGAAGCTTACAGTGCCTATGACAGCAGATATGAGCACTATTAACCTACCAAATGACTTCAGATTACTGGGTAAATGCTACCAAAAGAGCACTACTACAGTGGTTGATACTAACGAAGTTTCACACGAAACAACTACAACAACTACCAGAACAAGCCTAAAACTAGAGAATGTTAGCTATGATTACTACTCAGGTAGCCTATATTCAGGTAACACTCCTGGGGATAGTGCTTCAAACATCGTGCTTGATGAAGCAGAAAAGAAGTTGATAATCTACCCAACTACCCTTCTCGGCTCAAATACTGCTACTGTCCTTACATATGATACTGACAATGTGACTGTTCTAAGGACAGTTACCACTACAGTAGTATCTACGCTTGAAATCAACTACTGGAGCATACCAACTGACCTTGCTCAGTATACTGACGAAACAGTAGTTCCTAACTCAAGAGCACTCGTATTCTGGGCAGCTTCGCAGCTAGAATCAGCTAAGAAGAACGAAACACAGTCAAATAAGCACTGGAAAGAGTATATGGCTGCTATTAACTCAATGAACGGAAGAAGAGTAGGCGATAACCAAGACTTTAATGTGGATATGGGGTAAAGATGGCAATTAAAACAAAAGAGTATTACAACCTATGTGGTGGAAATAACACGATGACTTCAGGGCTTCTGATGAAGCCTGACGAAGTTCAGCACTCGGTAAACGCTGTATTTGATACTATCGGTCTGGTTGAGAAAGCCCCAGGTCACTCTTTGTTTTGGAATCTAGGTGTCGGTGCTACCCCAGTCAGAAGAATTGAGCAACTAGGTGCTAACTATTACGCACTACACGGTGGCTCAATTTACAAAAAGGGCGTTGGAGCTCCAATCGCTTCTGGTCTAAAGACGACATCACCTATAGAGAAGATGCTAAATCACCTATTCTACATATCTGACTCAGGAGTAATGCACTCCACAAACGGAACAATAGTTGATGACCTTCATCTAAGAAACTGCCCTACTGGTGTTGACTACATCAAAGTAGCAAACAATAGGATGTATGCAGTGAAGGGTAACAGAATATTCATTTCTTCTCCTGTTGGAAGAATCGTCTGTCAGGTAGCTAACTCTCAGACTAAAGATGGTCTTAAGGTAACAGTAGATTCAACTCGCTACCTTAAAAAGGATACAGTAGTTGATGTCTACTCTTCTGACGGTCAAATTAAGAAAGATACATTTACCATTACGGCTAATGGTTCAAGCAAAGAGTTCACAGCTTCTGCTCGTGCTCAGATAGTAGATGAGGTGGTAAATGAAGCTCGTGATGGTGTCAGAGTCAATTTCACCATAGATAATGAGATGATTCTAGGTAATGCAGTAGTCAAGGTAGCTGGAGTAACTAAGGTTCTAGGCACTGACTATACTGAACTTGATACTAAAACGATTGGTTTTTATGTAGCACCTGCTAACAATGCTACTGTCACAGTTACCTACTACAGAAGGCTCGTAGCTGGAGACTTAATCTACTATGCCAACGGTAAGGACACCGACACCATTATGTGGGCTACAGACGAGTCCACTGGTGACTGGTTTGAGACTCAGGGGGATGATGGGAACCCAGTGGGTTTAATTGGTCAGGGAGGCTCTCTGGTGGTCATACAGCCACAGTCTACTTGGCGTTTCACAGAGACTGCTTACACTCAGATTGCTGCAGTAGGAACTCTATCACCAGAAACCATTAAGGTTGTCGGTAAGATGGGTGTTTTCACTAACGACCAGGGAATATGGTTAATTGATGGGAATGATGTCTATAAGGCATCTACAAAGGTAGACAAATACTTTGAAGGCGTAGATGGAGCAACAATCCCATACTGGTCAGCAGGTTTCTCTGGTAACAAATACAGAGTATGGATTGGCGACACTACCTATAAAGGTGTTACAAACTGCGAGATTATCTTTGATACTGCCTCTCAGAAGTTTGAAACTCTATCAACCTTCGGTGTTTATAGCTACAAAGGGTTCGTAAGCAACAACAAATTGGCACTTTATGCTGGTAATGACGCTGGAGAGGTATTCAAACTTGATGATGGTTACTCTGCAGACGGTGAAGCTATCAACTTTATTCTAATGACTCGTGATAACTACCTAGACTCTCCTGGTCTAATAAAGCTATTCAACCGAGTAGTCTTCTACACGAAACCAGGAACGATAGTAAATATAGAATACGCAGTTGATTCTGGTCAGTGGATTAGTCTTGGAGAGGTGAATCAACCTTCACAGGCGTTTGATTTATCAGACATCAGAGGAACCTACATCACATTCCTAATCACGGAATCTTCTAAGAGAGAGTTCCCTGGAATCTTAGGATATGAGGTTAGTGGTTCTTACGATGAGGAAATTTAATGGCAGATATTGAAGACAAAGTAATCCCCACCTACGAAGACTTCGGAATGGACAATCTGATGAGGTCTACTGCTGGGCGTGTGTCTTCTGGTTATATGTCGCAAGCTGATACTGATGTGAACTTTGAATCCATTGGTCAGGATAAGATTAAGGTTAATGATAATGGTCAGATAGTCACTATCAAGAGCTATGTTGATAACCAAGTAGGGGTTCTTGTAAGCGACATCTCTAATATGATGAACAGTGTTGGCTCAAAGGCTAATGTTACTTCATTCAGGTTCAGGAATAACAATGGAGCTGGTAGCAGAAGTGTTACTACTAACAACAGTTGGGTTGAAGTTCCTGGGTGGTCAAATAACACTATTATTCCAACTTCAGATGGATTTATTTCTGGTCAGTTTCTGATGATGGCTATTTCCAATGGTCTTGATAGCCAAATGTGTTTATATGTGAACGGAGTATCAAAACTAACTGATTTTGGGTGTTCATATGTTCATCAAGCAGGAGTTTGGAATATACACACAATTCCATTTGAGTTTCCAGTAGCTGCTGGCAAGCCATACAAGCTTTCAGTTTGGTGGCGTATTAGTGGTGGTGGAAACCTAACAGTTTGTAATAACAACACCGACCAACAGTTCCCAACGGAAATATCAGGTATCATCGTCAGTAAATAGTATCGTGCCAGTATTAAAAATGTTAAAATAGATATAAGGAAAAGGAAGAACAATGAGTTATACAGTAAAAGCAGGAGACACGCTGTGGGGGATAGCCCAAAGGCTACTAGGAGATGGTTCTAGGTGGCGAGAGTTGGGCTATACAGGTAATCCTAATACAATGCCTATCGGAACTGTCCTTACTGGAGCTGGAACTGGAGGAGCTGCACCTGCACCTACAGCAGCACCAACTGCCTCTACAACAAGCTCTACTGCAACTGCAGTTATTACTGAAGAGCAGAAGAAAACTAATGCACTTAACGACTTAAACACATTCTTAGGAACTTGGGGTCTTCCTTCCGAGTTTCTTACCAATGCTGATGGAACTCAAGTCAAAGATGCAAATGGTGTTCCAATTGCTAATATGGGCTACACAAACTGGGTAAACTCTCTCACAAATGACGAGGGTAACTCAATGAAAGCAGGAATTGCTGTTCCTGGAGTCCAAGACAACTATAAAAATGAAATGATAAATGCTGCCCAACTCTACAAACCAGAGTGGCAGCGTAAACTTGGGAACCAACAGACTGATGTCTGGAAATCTGAAGCTTCTACTGCTGGTTCTGTTGGTAATGCGATAAAAGATGTTTATAACAGATACTCTTCAGGTGGAATCGTTGGTGGTCTAAAGCAACAGGCTGAACAATCTGCCCTTGATAGTGGTAAAGAAATGTATGACCAAGTGGCAGAAGCCAATAAAAGATGGCAGTCTGACTTCAAGATGGCACAAAAAGAGGGTGCAATGGGGTATGCTGCTACTTCTCGTAAGAAGAAGATTGGAACTTACCAAGCTGGATTGGTCAATAAGTATCAAATTACAGACCCTACGATGCAAAATGCAATAAATAATTATTCAACAGGAGCATAGATATGAGTTCACAAGACGATTATAATGCCTGGCAAGCAGAGGCTGCCAAACTACCTGGACTGATAACAGCTAGTGACCCAACAGCCTTAACAAACGAAATAAATACAGGGTTAAACAACAATAAGGACATAACGGATGCTCAAGCCAGAGCAAACGAAGCTGCAATTCAAACGCAGTCTTATTACAATAATGCCAATAACCCAGAATTGATGGGATTGGATGTCTCTTCTCGTATGAGACTGGGGGATATTAACTCTTCTACAGATAGAATGAACAGCCAGATGCTTGGAGCATATGCTGCTTCTCGTAAAGGCTCTGTTGCTGATGCTATAACTGCCTGGAAAGAAGCTCAAGCAATTAAGCTAAAGGCTGCACAAGAAGCAGCTGACAACCTAAAGGCTAAGTATCAAGCTTCATATCAGAGAGAGCAGGATGCAATCCAAAATTCTAAGGGCTCTGGCACAGGTAGTTCACCTTCTGGAGACGACTACAAGAGACTTGCAGCTACTATGCTTCAGGCTAAGTATAACGAAGGTAAGGCTAAATTTGCTAAGAGTGGACAGAAAGAACCTGCTTGGTATCGTGAATCTGTTGGTGAAGAAGTTGCTCAGAGTATGCCTTGGTTGAGAACATACATTATGGGCGACCAGTGGTCTGGTGGCGTAAAAGACGAGACAAAGACAAAGGGTCTATTATATGAAATCTATGGCGATAACGGTGGATGGTATTAAGAAGGAGAACTAAATGGCTCGTAATTGGATTGATGACGCAATTGACAGTTATCGCAATGGGGATTCATCAAAAGTTCTCTCAGTCTTCAGCAATGATGATGATAGAAGAGCTCGCCTATTAGATGACGAAAGACGCAGGAAGGCAGAGAGAGCTCAACAAGAGCTAAAGGCTGAAGGCGAAAGACAGAAGCAAAAACAGCAAGACCTTGAGAACTCATTTAGTCATAAGGTAGGAAACCCTATCGCTAGAGGCGTAACTGGATTTGGTAGAGAAGCTCTTAACTGGTTAGGTAAGGGCGTTCTTGGTAATCAACTTGCTAACGATGCTGCAGAAGGTAAGCTAAACCTTGGAACCATAGGTGCTGAGGCAGCTCAGGGAACTGGAAAGCTTGCAGACTGGGTAAAAGAAAAGACTGGTTTTGATACTGGTCTAACAGGTCTTAACGATAGCAAGAAGATTGAAGACTTCAAGAACCGTTCAACAGAAACTGCTAAGGCTAACCAAGGACTAGCTAAACTTGCTCAGGCTGATAAAGCTGCCTATAACTTCAAATTAGAGATGGCTAAACAAGCCGAGAGAAAAGGTATTCCTGGAGCGACACTAGCAAGAGAACAACTAGAGCTATGGAACCCTTATGACAAGGGTGCTATTGACTATAGAAGAACTCTAATCGGTGAGAACAACGATGCTGTCACCTCTAAGAATGTCAGAGAAGCACAGATTGCCCAAGAAGAGAACTCTGTAAGTATGGGGGTAGTTACTCCTGAACAAGCAAACGCAGACATTAATCTTGGTAACGAGTTTGATAAATGGGGTGGTGTAGCAGGAACAATCCTTCCTACCGTAGCACTCTATATGGCAGGTGGTGCTGCAGCTACTAAGATTGCTGCTCCAGAGGCTGCCTCTACTGCACTTGGAACATTCGGAAGAACATTCGCTGCTAACACGGCATTTGATATTCCTGCTGGGCAAGCAATGTTCTCAGATGAGGGTGGTGGAACTCGTGGTGAGCAAGGTGCTATAGATGTAACAGCTGCAGCTGGTATCTCATCACTTTCAATGGCTAATAAGAGCGTCAGAGCTGCTCAAATACTAGGTAAACTAGATAAGGCAGGAGCCACTACAGATGGTCTAACAGCCTGGAATCCACAGGTTGTGCTTAACGAATCAAAGACAATGCTTCGCTCTCTTAGACCTGATTTAACAGAAGACGCTATCAACGCAATGGGTCCAATGGGAGTAAGAAAAGCCGTCAACCAGACGATTGATGGTGGAACCGTTGGTATGGGCAAGAATAAGTATTCTGTAACAGGTATGACACCTGAGACTCTAGCAGATGCAGCTTATTCAACTACTAACCGTGGTAATCTTGCTAACTCATTTATTAATAACGCTACAGATGCAGCTAAGAACCCAGATAGTGCTTCTGCTTTTGCTGCTCGTGGAGCACAATTACAAGACATAGCTACCAAAGATGCAGTCATTAAGAAGATTGCAGGAGACTTTGGTCAGGACTATGAACAGGTTGCTAAGGCACTGGAAGCACACAATACAGAGCAGGTTAAGGATGTTTATAGGAAGATGGCTATAGCTGAGGGCAGAATCAAACCAGACAACCAACTAGACCTATCTCCTAACGCTAACCAACAGAAGCTTGAGTTCACAGGAAATGAGAATGTTCCAGGTGCTCAGGGTGCTGTTGTTGAGGATATTACTCCACCAAGACAGTCACCTATGCTTGATGCTCCTGAAGGTGGTAAGTTTACAGCTCCATTTGTAGGAGAAGTTGGTCCTAAGACCCCAACAATAATTGAAAGTGCTAAGAAAGCAGTAGCTGGTAAAAAGGCTGCTTCTAAGAAGGCTTATGTAGTAGCTACTAAGGAAGGCACGGAGATTATAGAAGCTAAGGATGTTGAAAAGGTAGTAAACATCAAGAACGCTGAGACAGGTAACACGAAAGTAATCACAACCAAGGCTGGTAAAACAGTTTCTGCTGCAGAGATTACGGTTGATGCTAAAGCCTCAGACCCAAGGACTTTCAATAAAGCGAATATGAATAGCTACAAGAAGGGTGACATCATTGTAGTAGACGGTGAAGAAAGAGTCTTCCAGGAACTTCAAGATGGTAAATGGCTCAAAACTAAGAAGGTAGGAGACCTAACGGACTCTACTTCTAGCAAGAACATTGACTACATTGAAGACTCTGCTCCTGCTGCTCCTACACCAGTAGCTACTCCTAAAAAGGAAATCACAGCAAAGCAAAAAGAAGGCATAATTGAAAAGGTAGCTGAGCGTATCAAGAGAGAGACTCCAAACATTATCTCTGATAAGACTGCCAAGAAGATTGCAGTTGAGAAATATGACGAAGCTACTAAGAGTATCACCTCCCTTGAGAAGAAGGGCTGGGAGAAGATGCCAGAGGCTGGAGAGGGTGTCTATACTAACCGTGCTGGAGCTGCAGTTAAGAAGCTTGAGGATGGAACATTTGAAGTCCAAGACCACTTCGGTCACATAAATACATTTGAGAATGAAGACCTAATGAATAGCTATGTCGGAAGACACTTCACTGAGAAGACTCCTATTCAGATTAAACAAGAGAAACTTGCTAAGAAAGCATACGACCATATCCTAAAGAACGATGGTATCACTATTAAGACTGGTAACAATGTCCAGCCTAAAGAGGGATTCGTCTACAGTATGGAGAAGGGTAAGGAGACTATCGTTCCTGCCAAAGAACTATCTGAAGACCACATTGAAACTTTCCTAAGAGATAACTGGAACGAACTATCTAAGCCTGGAAACCACTTTGGTGCTTGGCTTGATGATGGTGACTTCTACCTAGATGTATCAATCGTTGGTAAAGACCAAGCTAAGGCTGTAGCAGACGCTTTCGGTAAAGAACAAATAGCAGTTTGGGATTTAGCTAAGGGAACAGGTATTGAGACTGGATGGAAACCAGTGAGCGTAAAGGCTCAAGCAGCAACTGAAGCTGTTGATGACCTAGTTGATTCACCAAAGGCACTCAAGACTGGCAAACAGAATGTAGAGTTCTTTACTGGTAAAGCAGAGAAACCTTCATCAGATGTTCCATATACACCTACCATAGAGACACCACAGGTATCAGGTGAGACCAAAGCAGCATTTAGCCTATACACAATGGGTGGTAACTTCACTGGTCACATCTCTAAGATGATTCCTGGCTTCGCTGAGAAGCAGATGGCAGTCACAGAAGCTATCATCAAGAGTGATGCTAAGAGCTTCCTGGACATTGGTGCTTCAGAGGGTGGAGTAGTTAAGACTGTATCTGCCAGAAACCCTAAGATTAAGAGCGTAGCACTAGACCCAAATAGAGCTATGAAGGCTAACTTTGACGCTACTCCAGCAGTTAAGAACACCGAATATAAGCTTGAGGCTCTCGGTGGTTCTTGGGTTGAAGATGATGGATTCAAGGTTAAGCAGTTCAGTCCTAAGAACAAGTTTGATGTAATCAACGAAGACTATGCCTTCCAATTTATAAACAGTGATAGAGCAGGACAGCTTAAAGAAGTTAAGAAGATGCTTAACAAAGATGGTCTATTCGTAAGCTCAGAGAAGTTCCATACTGCAGACTTTGAGGCTAATGAGACTGCCAAACTAGCACACCAGAGCAAATACTTCTCTCCTGACCAACTAACAGAAGATAAACAAACCATAGTATCTGGAATGTCAGACGATATGGTTAAAGATACTGCATACGAGAAGCTTCTCAAGAAGAACTTTAAGTATGTTACTGAATACTGGAACTCAGGAAACTTCAAAGGATATGTCGCAACTAACAGCAAAGCTAAACTTAATAAGTTCTTAGCTGATGTTGGTGATGTAAACTCAGAGTTCTCAGTAGTCCAGACACCACGAGCCGTGACTAACCCAGGAGCTAAAGCTATAGATGAAGCACCAGCTTCTGCTTACCTAGACAAGCCTAATGCTGCAGTAGAAGCAGATATGGCAGCTAAACAAGCTGCAGTAGCACCAAAGGGATTTGACGAAGCAGCTAAGACCTCAGAACTGGCAGACTTTGATGTAAAGATAGAAACAGCACAGCAACAAGCAGACAACTTCAGGGCTCAGGGCAACGAGACTAAAGCTGGAATGGTTGATGAGTATGTAAGATTACAGGAAACAAAGAAAGCTGCAGTATTAAAAGAGCTTGAGGATAACGGTGTTAGCTGGAAGGGCAATGTTGCTAAGGGTCAGAAGCTTATCGCTAAGGCTCTACAAGAGAACTCAAAGAATATGTATGGTTTCGTTGGTGGTATGAGTATGGAGCAAGACGAAAACGGTAATATGAAGATGAAGTTTGACCCAATGATGGCAGCTATGGGTATGGTTGGCTCTATGGCTTTCGGTCCAAAGGGAGTCCAAGTAGCCAAAACTATAGCGTCACAGGGAGATGTGATAGCTAAGTCTTCAGACAACCTACTTAAAACCCTTGATAACGCACCTCAGCTATCTGATAACTTCTTAAATGCAGCTAAACAAGCACTACCTACACCTAAGGCATATGTTCCAGGTGAAGTAGTAATTAAGAACACAATGAGTGACGGAGCAATCATAGACGAGCTTACTCAGAGAATAAGTTATGCACAGACACCTGAAGAGGTTGAGGCTCTATTCGCTCAGGCTAAGGTCAATGTTCCTGATAAGGTAAACCTAATAGACAGAGTATTCAGACCATTTAATGTAATGGCTGGTCTTGATGGTGGAGACGATATGAAGAATATCGTTAGAGAAGCTCAGGCTGAAGCACGACTAACAAACCAAGTATTCCGTAAGGACTCTTTAGAGAGACTCGGAACATTTGGCAGACTATCTGACGCTGAGAACTTCAACTTCATTTATAAGATTCAGCAGGGCAACCTAGAGTCAATCACACCTGCTCTCCGTGAACACGCAGAAGTATACAAACATATGGCTGACATTGATGCTAAGATGCTTCAAGAAATTAACCCTGACCTAAACCTACTTGACCACTACTTCACACAGTCTGGACTAATCAGACCACTCAACCCAGACTCTGCTACAGGATTCGTAGGTCGTTCTATGGGCTCAACTGGATTCACTAAGAAGAGAGTATTTGAGAATGTCGGAGACCTAGTTCAATGGCAGACACAAAACGCTGACAGATACGCTCTAATGACCTCTAACCCAGAGACACTCGCTGCTTCTTACCACGCTAATGTTTCAAGAGCTTATATGGCTGATAAGATTATTAAGGAAGCAAGACTAAAGGGAATTGATGAGAAGACTGTCAACTCAATGATTGAGTATATGAAGAGCTCTGGTCTCGGAAACAGTCCAATATACAAGACCGTCACAGAAGCTAATGCAGGAATCAACTCATTCGCCTTAGGTCTATCTGGATTCCACGCAACTATGACCACTGCCAACTCAATGGTATCTTCACTAGGTCAAGGTCTAAAAGAGATTACACAGGGTAGATTAGGTAGAGGACTCGTTGATGTAGCCTCAACTCCTATCGCTCCTGTCCAAGACCTTCTAAAGGGTAGAAATGTAAGAGCTGCGATAAAGACTGCACAGAAGTCTGGAGCTATCACAGCACAAGAAACTATAGATATGATTCCAAACCTAAAGCTACGAGCACAAGTTCAGGAAGTAATCCGTGCAGGTGGTGGTTTCGGAATAGACGACATATACACAACTCGCTCAGTCCAGAGATTCAAAGACGCTTTCAATGGACTTAAAGCTGGGGATAAGCTGGTTAAAAACAGTGCTAAGTTAGCAGTAAATACGCCACTAGCAATCCTATCTAAGTTCTCTGAGCCACTAATGGCTTGGTATGTTCCTAACCTAAAGGTAGGAGCGTTCCTTCGTATCGCTTCAAGCGAACTAGACAGAGTAGGTGTAGCTGCTGCAGATACTAAGAACACTACTAGAATACTGGCTAACGCCTGGGATTCAATAGACAACCGTTTCGGTCAACTTGTTAAGGACAACCTATTCTGGAATAAGACACTTGAAGACGCTGCTTACGCTGCTTCTCGCTCTGCTGGTTGGAACATTGGTTCTATCAAGGAGCTTGGTGGTGGTGCAGTAGATATACTTGACCCTAAGCAATGGAAAAGAATGGCTCAAGGCGAAGGTATGTCAAACAGAACTGCCTACCTAGTTGCTCTTCCTCTAACTGCAGCTATGATTGGTGGAACATATAACTACCTAGCAACTGGTGAAGCACCAAAAGACAGTAAAGACTGGTTTAACCCACGAACTGGAGCACTGACACCTAACGGAGAACCAGAGCGTATTGAGTTCCCAACCTATATGAAGGACTTGGCTTCTTGGACATCTGACCCAGTGCAGACTGCTATGAACAAGATGTCTCCTACTCTAGGTCTTGGAACAAGCTTAATCAGCAACAAAGACTGGAAGGGCGACCTAATCAGGAACCCTGATGCTTCTGCTATTGACCAGACTAAGCAGGTTGGTTCACACATTGCTAATACATTTATGCCATTTGCTCTAGCTAAAACTAAACAGAGGCTTGAAGACACAGGTGAGAATAAGGTCAGAGCAGGTATTGAGTCCTTCCTGGGATTCAACCCAGCTAAGCGTGATGTTACTATGAGTGAAGTAGAGAAGAAGCTCTACGATGTAGCTGGTAGGTCTAAGATGGTTAGAACCCCAGAGCAAGTTAAGGCTGACTCTGTTAAGGCTGACATCCGTAAGAAGATTAGAGAAGGCAAAGCTACTGAAGAAGATATGCAGACACTACTTGATAACGGAGTATCTAAATCTTCTCTCAAGAACTATGGTAAAGAAGCTGCTAAATCAAGCGTCATAAAGACATTTGAGACACTTTCCTTAGAAGAGAAAAAGAACTTCCTTGCAAGCTTGAGCGAAGGTCAGAGAAAAGAAATCAAGAATGAGTATATGACATACCAAAAGAACAAGTCTCTTGGAGAGAAGAATTGGCAGAAGTATCTTACTGGAAAAGAAAAAGAAGTAAATACAGGTCAAGTTATGAACGAATGGGCAAAATGGGCTACCGATGAAGAGTCTGAATAAGGTATAATATTACTATGAGTTATTTTGAGAAAATACAAATAATGGCTGAAGTTTCCCCTGGAATCTACAGAACTATAGAAGGTGACGAGATAACCAGAGCTGTTCCTACGCTTGACTATGAGCACCACGAGATTCACGAAGGAGACCACTTCGTTTACCACGACCAAGTAGAACTTGGTTCAAATGGAACTCAAGATTACCTAATCACCGTTCCTGATATGTATGGCTTGAAGTTTGAGAACTCTAAGAAGTGGGCTCACCTAACCTTCACAGTCAGTGGCTCTGCTATTACTGAATACCAAATCTATGAAGATACAGACAAGACTGGAACAACTGCTCAGACAGCTATAAACAACAACCGAAACTCTACGAATACTCCACTTGTTACTATTAAGAAGGGAACCTCTGGGGGAACTACTGACGGAACCAAACTTCCACTTGGTATGAAGTCAGGTTCAGCCCAGGGCTCTTCACGAACAGGTATGGAGTCGTCAAGGAGTAGCGAGATTATATTAAAAAATAACACAAAGTATATCATTAGGATTACTTCTGGAACGGCAGCAAACCTGTGCAACATCCAGTTGAGTTGGTATGAGCATACGAATATGGTGGTGAACGATTAATGGAAAATATTAATGTAGGTGAATTATTACAGCTAGGTGGATTAGGAGCAATCGCTTTCTTCCTAGTTTGGTTTTTGTCAGTCAGAGTTATTAAGGCTCTTGATAAGTCACAAGACACCCAGGACAAAGTGGCTGACACCCTGGGCGTAGTTGACCGTAAGGTTGACACCCTCTTAGAGAGGACAAAAAAATGAACATTGAAACATTAGAATTGTTCCAGTTAGCTCTGTTACTTGGTATAATTGTATTAACGGTTTATGTTTATGTGAAAACTAGAGACATTGCTGAGAAGGCTCATAGCATAAATGGTAAGCTGGATTCAATTTCCGACAGCGTATCTGTTCAATTAACGAAAGAAAAGAGAAAAAAATAATGGTAGATTTTACTTCAGATTCAGTGACGCTAGCAATCTCGTCAGTAATGTTGGCAGCACTAGCTTGGTCTTGGTGGAGACACTACATAATTCCAGATGGTATTGGAAGGTTTATTTTACTTTGGTTCAACGGATTACTAGCGTTCTTCATAGCAAGCCGAGCATTTGGTTACATTCTGACCTATGTTGGTGTGCTTGATATTCCTGCACAGAGAATCTACAACCAGTTCAATATCTTCGTCATCTACATTATCATCATCACACAGGTGGTAATTCAACTAAACTACAAGCACTGGGATAAGAAGAAAAAAACTTGTAAAGGTCAGAAAAAAGGAAGATAATTAGAGTAACAAAGGAGGACAGACAGTGAATGTAATAAACATTATCGGTAAACTACCGAGAAGTGGTAATCAAGGCTCACACGCAGTCGCAGGAATTACCCACATTGTTGTCCACCACGATGCTCAATTTCGCCCAGATGCCTATGACGATGAAACTCGTTATGTGCAGCAGGCGAATTTTCATATTGGGCGTGGTGAAGATGGGCTCCAATACAACTACAAGATTTCTAACCTAGGTGACATCTACCTATGTAGGAATTGGACAGACATCCTATGGCACTGTGGTAACTACGCAGTAAACTGTGCCAGCATAGCGATTTGTTTGGATGGGAATATGGAATCTCAGGTTCCTACATCTCAACAGATTCAGGCTCTTCAGGACTTGCTAGACAACCTGACGACAGAACATCCTGAGTTCCCAGCGTCTCAGGGCAATGTTTGGTATCACAATGAAGTAGCTCTCCCAGGTGGAGCAACTGCTTGCTGTGGTCGTAACCTGAAGCCAGCAATCGTAGAGTATAGAGCTGATGGAGACATCGTAAATGATGTTCCTGCTGCTCCAGTAATACCTCAAGTTCCAGTCACAAACAAATACTACAGAGTGTTTGACTACAACGGAACGCAGGTAGGTGCTTACACCACTCTGCAGAACGCTATGACCAAACTAGATTCAATTGAAGCTGGTGTCATTAAAGACCCAGATATGAACGAAGTGAAACGCAAGGACAAAGTTCCTACTACACTTCCTGGACCATTCGTTGGGGTGGATGCACCACCAGAGGTTAAGCCCACAGAACCCCCTGTATTGCCAGAAATCCCTGTGGAACCACCAATCCCTACTGAACCTCCAATAACCCCACCAGAGCCAGCTCTGAGTGTTTGGGCAACCCTTTGGAAGGCGTTAACAGAACTGTGGAACACACTCTTTAAGAGGTAGTTCTCAGCTAAGGGGGTTAAAGCCCCCCTAAGTTGGGTAATACCAAAGCAACTTCACTGGGGGGTGAATGGGTTGGCAAGTAAGAAACACCAGAAGCTGTTGGCTGAAGGAGGCTCTGACCGTCATCATTTCTATCATCCGAAGAAACTCTACGGAGGCAAGAACCCCATTCTCCACCTGCCGTATGGTCTTCACCACAATTACCACGGACACTTTATGGCTCGTTGCAAGCAGTGGGAGCGTAGGTTGTGTCACAACGCCACCTGCACTTTCGCTGAGATATGCTGCTACCACAAAACCGATATAGATTGGGGAAGGAGAGTGCCGTATGGAACATCCGTGCAAGGTGTGTCTGACTGACACGCCTAACAAATATCACCAATGCGACCACGCCTGCTACGACTACCGTCTCTTCGTGGCTTCTGTCACAGGCGAGAGTGTGGCTCGTGTCGCAAGAGAAAGTGCCGATGTCATACGGCACAACCAAGAAGAACTTGAAGCCGAGTGACCCTCGGTTTTAAGCCAGGGGAGTGAGGGGTAATCCCCCTCCTCCCCATCCAACTAGGTAAACTAAAGAAAGGAGTTCAGTATGAACTTAGACCCTAATTTAATCGCCCTTGCGTCTGTCGCAGTTACCATTGTGACGCAGGTGCTAAAGAAAAGCTCACTACCAGTTACTGGGGCAAACGCTAAGGTCGTTGTCATAGTTCTTGGAGTCATAGTCGTATTAATCCCTGCTTATCTAAACGGTGCTCTGACGCAAGCAAACGCAGAGACACTGGTGACGAGCATACTACTTGTGAGTGCCACGGCAATTGGTGTCTATGAGGGCATCAAACAAATTTGGAACGCTATTGCTTCCAGAATTAAGAAATAGGGATTAAAACCTAATTCACCATTGCCAACTTAAAGTCCTAAGGAGGGGGGCTCTTGCCACAGAGCTCCCTAACTTATTAAGGGGAATATGAAAATTTATGTAGAAGGAGCCCTTCCTGGGCTCAACGGAATCATAGCAGTAGCTAAAAAACACTGGTCAGCCTACGCTAAAATGAAATCAGAACATACCGAGAGGTTTATGTGGGAAACGAAAAAGTTTCCAAAGTATGATTGCCCAGTAAAGATTACGCTCACTTGGCATTATAAAAACGCTCTTAGAGACCCAGATAACATCGCAGCAGGTGCGAAGTTTATTCTTGATGCTTTAGTTAAGAACGGTATTCTCGTTGACGATAATGTGAAGTATATTCCAGAGCTTCACCATATTTATATTAAAGACAAGACTGATGGAGTAGATATAGAAATAGAAGAAGCGAACCAATAGAACAGTTCGCTTCAACGGCAGGGTTAAAATGTCATTTCTGACTGCTCAATTCTATCACAAATCAAGCTGTTTTTCTATCTCAGACTCTACCCCAGAGTCTCTTTTTGTTTCGTGCTCTCGCACTGGTTTGATACGGACTACCTTAATCTCGTGAGTAGGTTCACTCTCGTGACCCCAACAGATTAGACCAAGGTCGTGGGAACGCTCAAGGTGGTTGTGAACCCAGTCGTGATGTCTCCTACATAGGTAGGCGATGTTCGCTTCTGAGTCCGTGCCACCTTCTGAGCGTTGCTTACGGTGATGTCTGTCAGTCTCAAACTGACCACAATGGGCGACTACGCAAGGGTGATACTCTCTCTCAAGAGCTACCTGCATTTTGTCCATTACTTCTTCTTAGGCGTGGCTGCAGCTGCTTTGTATTTTCTGAAGGCTGCTTTAGCTTCTTCAATGGTTTCCTCAAGGGTCTTGCCGTCAGTGTTTAGAATTATAACTGGTTTCTTAGCCATATTACTCCTTTACTATTTTTTTACATTTAGTGAACGGTATCATTGCGAGCTTCACACCCTTACGAATCATTGTAGGCTGTTTCAGAGCCATTTCTCCGTCAAAGTGATACTCACCCTCATAATAGAACTCTTTGCTCTTAGGAGACCTGTCTATGCAGGTTATGAAGTTATCTCCGTTATCTATTTTGTTTCTCTTGAAACCGAATCCTGGCTCGTTGATTGTTGGGTGCTTCCACACCACTTCTTTAATAACATCGTGTGCCATAAGAACCTTTCTCTATAAATGTGGCTGTTGGGCGAAAGGAAGGTGAATTCTAAACTCCCACTACTTAGCTAGGACTACCTAGCACCACATATAGCTATTTAACTTTTAATACTTGATAACAGAACAAGAAACAAGCTCCCCAAGCAGCGAGTAGTGTGTTGAATAAACCAACTACTGCTAGGGCAACTACCCACAATGCTATAATCTTTAACATTTTAGTAGTTCCCATTCGCTAACCAATATCTGTATGCGTTCATATAGGTGGTATACCTACCTGCTACATACTTGTCCATCCAAGCGTCTTGGACAGACTCTGGAACCTGTGACACAAGGGCTACTGCCTCTGCATATGTGTAGTTCCAGGGCTTAACATTCTTGGCGTGGTAGACACCTGCGAAATCAAGTAGCTTATCACAATCATTAGCCTGGGGTTTTCCACAGGCATAAGTAGTTTTGTTCACCGAAGTGAGTCCACCTTCGTGGGCGATAATCCACTGCTTTGCTTCTGCTTCTGTGCTGACCGTTACTGGTGCAGCGTGTGCCACTGAAGCAAGAGCTAGTTTCGCTTTGGCTTCTGCCTTAGCTTGTTTTAACTTTTCAAGTTCCTCGTTTGTCTTCTGAAGTTTGAGTTCAAGCTCGCCAGATTTGCTAGTCTCTGTTTTAAGCTCTTGCTCTATTTTTGTTTTTGTTTCTTGAAGTGACCGATACTCTTCTTGTGATTTGTTTAGTTGGTTCCTAACGACTAGGAGTCCAACAACTGCTATAAGCAACAACACTGTTATTACCATAGGAGCAGTTACTCTTCTTAGTAAAATATCTTACCTTTCTTTTAAGCAATCTTTTCTCAAAGTCCTACAACTATTTTACCAAAATTATGGTAACTAGAATAGCAATAGATACTCCCCAAGCAATCAGAACTGCTGATAGAATCTGCTTCACTGCTTCAAACTTGTTCTCTTCGTTGATAGCAAATTCGTATGCAGATTTGGCTTTCTTCTCTGAAGCAAGTGCCATTTCAAGGTGTTCCTTAGAATCGGCTATAGCCTTGTTAGCTATTTCCATTGTCTCGGTTAGGTTGGTGAGCGTCTGCTCAATGTCTGCCTTAGGCAGTGTTACCATTTCTACTGGTGGCTGAATTGAATCTACTGGTTTATCTTTCATTGTGTCTCCTCATTTTTTTAATCTGACCGTCAAAGTCCAATACTTTTGCTACTCTTGCTGAGAACCAGTCCATTAGCATTAAGTTTGTAGAATAGCCTAGAGCGAATACCAAAGGTATGCCCATAAGAACTACATCAGACTTTGCTAGACCAGTTACGAACAATGCTACTCCGACCAATATCAAGCTGTATTTAACAGCCGTATACTGTAGCCTTAGCTTCTGTGTTGCTCTGAACTTATCTTCACGAATCTCTGCCATTACTACACGAGACTTTCGCTTAATTGGTTTCTTGTGGCAAGAACGGCAGGTATCACCCTTTGGGTAAAACTGTCTCTCTTCTTTCCACTCGTTGCAAGTCTCGCATAACTTCTTCTTGTTTAATTTGAACTCCATTACTTTCTCCTAAGTTTAATTACTATTTCTTCTAAGTCGGTGTCGTTGATTAAGTCGTCTATGTAGATTGTGAACTTGTTAGACTTTGCGTTTTCTTTTGGTGGGAACCCAGTCCAGGTTCCGTGGTAGACTGGTGGTTTAATTTCTGGCATTTTATACCCTTTCTGTTATTAGTCCAGTTGCCATATCGTAGTGGAACCAGAAGTCTCCATACCCAGGACCATTTCGGTCTTTCTGAATACGAACCATCATTCGGCTCTGCTTCTTCAAGGTTTCTATCTTCTCAAATTCGTCTACTACTTGGTCTGGAATATCTAACGCTTGGACATCACGCCACAATACGATAACTTGGTCAGCGTCTTGCTCTATTGAGCTTGACCCTTTCAAGTCGTGAATAGTTGGCACTCGCCCTTCTTTATCTTTCCTTGAGATATGACTGATTGCCACGATTGGCACTGCCAAACTGACTGCCAGTCTCTTCATTTGTAGGACAAGAAGCGATAGCTCCTGTGTCACATTGTTGGGGTTACGAGCAAAGAAGTGTATGTGGTCTACGAGTATCGCTTCCACGCCATAGTATTTTTTTGCAGCTATTGAAACTGCTCTCACAGTGGACATATCAGTGTCCTTATCTCCTGCGAAGTAGAAATACATAGGCAAAGCGTTATACATATCTTCTATGTCTTGTAGCTCCTGGGTTGTTATCTTGTTGAACGGCTTGTTAGCCATCATTGAAGCCATACGCTTGACGGTCTCTATTGGTTGGTTCTCTAAGCTGAATATCATTACTGGGGTTCCGTTCAGACACATATTTCTGAATATGTTTAGTCCGAAGGTGGACTTACCTATTCCAGTATCAGCTGCAATTACCGAGAGCTTACCTGCTCCGAGTCCAGAAAACACTGAATCTAATTGGTCATAACCTGTAGCGAGTCCAGTCGCTCCGTCTTGGTTCTTCAGTTCTGACATTAGTTCTGAGAAGCTCATAACATTCTCTGGTTTTACTTTATCGGCTTCTTTGATTAGTTGGGTAAACTCTTCTTTTGTGTGACCTTGCAGAAAGAACTCATTTAAGTCTTTAGTAGGTAATACGATGTTAAGACATCGCTCTAGCCCTAGTCTGTCTATTAACTTGTGAGCACCTTTCTGACCTGCCTCGTCACTGTCATAACACACAATGACTTTATCAGCTTTATCAAGTTGCTTCATTTCTTCTGGGGTAAAGGAACTCGCTCCTGTGATTCCAGATACTGCCACCATACCCCACTGGTAGCCTATCATTGCATCAAACTCACCTTCCGTGAGAACTACTGCCTTTCCCTTCTCAATGAAATCTCCATTGAAAATGTAGGAAGGACACCCTGTCTCACGAGAGTATTGTTTTTCTGCAGGTGGAATAGAACGATATTTGATACAGACTAATTTGCCGTCAGCAATAATTGGTATTGCTATCAAGTTCTTGGGTGACAGCCCTAGCCGTAGTTCTTTAATTGTTTCGTCTTTTAACCCTCGCTCCCTCAGATAATTTAGAGCATTTTCGCTTTTCCAGAGAGCCTTGAACATAGAGTTCATTTTAGCCTTATCTGGGAAAACCTCTTCTTTTTTAGGCACGAAGGTGCGTATCTGTTCTAAGATTGTGTTGGAAAAGTTCTTCTGCAGTTGCCAGAGATTACCCTTTTCCCCACACTTCTTGCAGTCGTAGAGACCCTTATCGGAACTGACATAGAAATGCCATTTGGTGTCTAGGCAGTAAGGACAGGACTGGAGAATAAACTCATTGCCTTTGTCCTTGTATACCCACCCTTGTCCGTTGAGGAAGTCCACAACATCATATTTGTTTGGGTCTTTGAACATTGTTTCACCTTTCTTTTCTTGAGATAGAATAACTATGAATATTAAGTTTTAGCTTCGGTTAGATTGTTTTTAGGTATGCCCCCCCTACCCCCCCACAGTCAGAAAAACAGTGTGTGAGAAAGTAGGTGAGCAATACTTTAGCTTACGGTTGAGTTGCTTCAGTATACGCCCTGCAGACTTGATTTTAGTTCACCTATCTGCACAGATACTTCTGCCCCTTGTGAACACCGAGTTTCGCACTTGGTCTACCCATTATAGCAAAAGCCCAAGACTGTGTGTCAAGGGCAATTTGCGAGAGCACATTGTGCGAAACTCAATGCTCGTATTCAATTGTGCTATGTCAGCAACGACTAGCAATACTATTATAGCACAACTTGTCCACAACTTGTCCACCGTTATTCTATTATCAAGATACCTTACTTGAAGGGCTCGTCTTCGTCTACGACAGTTCCACCGAGAGCGTCTGCTACTCGTTCTACTTCTGAAGCACCGTTGATGTCTAGTGGGTCACTCATTGTGTTGTCCTTCATAGACAGGTAGGCTTCAGCCATTTTGTCCATAACATCTTTAGAGATTGCTTCTTTCTCGGTCACTACCAATGTGTAGTAAGCCACAGAACCCTTGGTCTCTTTCTTAGTTGTTATAGTCAAGATAGAACTGAATAGTGGTCTCTGTGATTTGTAGAAGTTATTTAATAGACCTGTGCCTACCTTATAACTTGCTCCCCTAAACTGAATTGAGAAAGGTGTAGCCATTTCTCCACCGATTAAACCAGTGAAGTTGATTGACTCTTTACAAGCAGGTGGTGTCTTGCCGTTCCATCTGGAATTCTCACAAAACGCACACTTGCCATACTCTGTTCCTTCAAGGTTCAAAGCGTTCTTTTCTTTCTTAATAGTTTTACAGAGTGGGTCACTTCCTGTCATACCTTCTGGGAAGAGAATACGAGAGAAGCCGTAGTCCAAGAGAATTACATCCCAAGACTTTGCCTTCTCACCTGTTAGGGTGTATTCAATCATACCGAAAGTATCGGAAGCACTTGAGTTATCTAATTTAAGATAACCGAAAGTAGTGGCAGGAACATACTCTTCCATACCCATTACTTTACCTTCTGCGTCACGATAGTTGGCTACGACTTTATCGTCTACCTTAGCCAGTTCCAGTGAATCTTTTTCTTCAATCATTGTGTCTCCTTACTTTGTCTTCTTAAACTTGTTTAATCTTACTTGTATAACGACTGTATCGTTACACACATCGCAACAACGACCAGAATTTACTGGTTCAGCGTTGTTACCGAAACCCTCGTAGGGTTCGTGGCAGATAGAACATACTTGTTCTTCTTTTGCTAATTCCTCTTTTGTGAGGACTGCTTCAAGACCTGCCATACCGAATCGTGCTCCCCAAGTAAGAGATTCTCTATCTTGTTTACACATTTCTTTAGCAAGGTCTTCTGGGGTTACTTTACATAGTCTAGCTAGTGCGAATACAACTTCGTTGCTCGCAGAGATTAGACCTTTGATTTCGTCTTTTGCCATTTTAACTCCTAACCTAATGTTACTTTAATCAATAACCAGAGTATGCCATAGGCAATTAGCCCACGAACACAAGCCCAACAAAAGTCTTTCCACAGATAATTTCTGGGGTCAAACTTGTTTGGGTATCTCAATCTACTTTTCATTTGAGACCTCCAGTTTTAACTCTTGCTTATCAACAACTCTGGCAAGAAAGAATTGTCCTACGACCTTAGGAAGTTCCCAAGTAACAGACTCATAGTTATCAAGGAAGAACATATTTACTGCTCCACCAGACAACTTGTCTATTAGCATTGAGAACGCCAGTCCAACCCTTAGCTTCTCACCAGTTGATAACCTATCATATGTGACACCTTTGACTGTTACCTCAAAAGTCTCAACCCACTCAAGCGTAGTCTGAACTTCTCGCATTAGCTTGATGTCTATTTCTGGAATAATCTTTTTTAGGAACGCTACCATTGGTCTCACCTTCACTTCAAGCTCCCTTGCAGGAACCATATTAGGTGCTAGATATTTGATAGCGTGTTCTAGTAGCGACATATCGTCACCAGAAGTGTCCTGTGACTTGCGTAGAGCCCCTACAACAGCTTTTTTCTGCAAAAGGGTCTCCTTATACGCCCTAAGCTCTCCAACGGCTTCTGAGTAGATTCTTTTTAGCTCGTCAGTTTTGAAGTCTGGGGTTGGTTGCCCACACTTATCACAAGTCTTAACTTTTCTGGCTTTTAGTTGCTCACCTAAAGCAGTAGCTTCAATGTCTGAAGCACCTACTACTACTTCTAACTCTTTGATTTCGTCTTCAAGAGCTCGTATGTTTGTGGTCTTCGCATACTGATTCTTCTCAATGCGTAGGCGTTCTGCTTGTAGCTTCTTTCGTTCTGCTCCAAGGTTGCCGTTAAGATTCACACCATACTTCTCAAGGAAGTCTTTAGGGTCTGACCCCCACAGCTGAGTAAAGAGCTCTAATCTGTTCACAACAGGAGAGTTATCTATAATCAACTGTCTTTGTTCGTTTAATGGTAGACCGAAGAAGAAGCCGACATCAAAGATACACTGAAACAACTTAGCTTCTGGCAATATGCTTTCTAAGTCTCTTTGTGCGACTTCCCCTTGGTCTGTGCTTCCGTCAAAGAAGAACACTTTGCTACTGGCTAGTGACCGTAACCTTTGGACAGTGTAGTCACTGAATTCGGCAGAAACTTTAGCAGAGTTCTCGCCCTGCTTGACGAGTTCCCTTAAACCTAAATTGCTACCGTTTAAGTCTTTACCATACAGTGCGAACAACACTGCTTCTTTTATGGAAGACTTACCAGAGCCGTTCTTCCCAGATAGATAATTTACATCACCGAACTCTAACTCTTGTGAGCTAAAGTTACGGAAGTTTGTTAGCGATAATCTATTGAGTTTCATTTTCACCTTCACTTTCATATCTTCTTACAATTTTTTCTATCTCTGGGTATGTGGTTGCGTAATCTTTGATTACTCTTTTGAGTCCGAATCGGAAGAAGTCAGAGAAAGTCCAGTCAAGCATATGGTTGTTCACCTTTATGATTGCAATGGCAGGTCTATACTCTTGGTTGAACCTAAAGTTCCATTGGTATGGGTTCTTAGGTGTCTTTGGTTTCTTCCTTGGTGCGAACTCTTCTTTTCCGAAGTATGCTACTGCTTCCTTCAGAACTTTGTTGGCTATATCTTGTAAGTTTTCGCTCTGAATAGATACAAGATATGTGATACAAGCGAACTCATATTTTTCTATAACTACGCCTGTATTTGTGCTTGTTTTTCTTATCTTCATTATACGCCTTTTATATCTTTATATCAATGATTAATAGGCACTTACGACATATGCCTTCACCTTTTCTGCACTCGTATGGTGTGAGTTTTTTGAAGCAGTCCAAACACCTATGGGTCTGCTTCTCAAACCTGCACCACTTACAGTTTTTCTGTGGACTTTTCATTTTCTGCTCCCAGTTTTAATCTCAACGCTTGTTCCCCCCAGATACGATTTTCTGGGTTGTTTAAGAACTCTTGTAAAGAGAACTCGTCATATAGGTTCCTACGCCAGAACTGATTAGTCAAGTAAATGTCCACTCGTTCTTTCACAGTTATCTGTGTAAGTGGGTCTGTCATTTAAGCTCCTTCCGTATGTTCTCTAATGCGTAGTGGATTTCTGCTTCGTCTGGATTAAGCAAAGCGAACCAAGCTTCACGCAGAGCGTGATAAAGTGGTGCGAACTTCTGCTCTTCTCTCGTTAGCACTGGCTCCAAAGGTATAGCACCACAATGTTCTTTGCAGTCTGCACACATACCTTCGCCATTGTTCTCGTTAAGAACTTTTGCAGAGCAACAGCTTGATACCTTCGTGAAGTAGTAGTCTACCCACTCTTTGTATGCTTTGTTGTTCTTGAAGCTGTCAGTCTGGTTCTCAAGCCACTGCTCTTCTGTCCAGACTTCCTTCAATGGTAAGTCGTTTTTACGAAGATACTCTCCGTAGGTCTTTCCTAAGTGTATTACGCTCATTTGGTCTCCTTCTCCTGTGTGTATAAGTAAAATACACCCCCAGGTTTTAAGTCTTGAACTGCGTGTGCCGTAAAGTGGCAACAGAGTTTCAAGTTCTTTTTGTTAATACCGATATAGTCACGCTCTGGTTCTAATTCACCAGAAGCGATTACTCTGCTCAAGTCATATAGACTGAGCACAATTGGGTTTTTGTCCATTACTCATTACCCCCTATTACTTCTACTAATTCTAATAATTCTTCTTTAGTGTTAAAGTGAAAAACTTCTCCGTCTTCTGTGACAATGTAGTATTTCCAGTTCTTTTCTAGCACTAAGTTATTTTCTTTAGCAATTTTCTCTAATTCTTTAGACATTTGGTAAGTTCTCCACCATAGGGCTTGGGCAGTCTACTTTGTGAACCATAATCTCGTCTCGGTCATATGCACACTTACAACCCTTCTCCCTATTCTCTTTCATTATTGCGTCTTGATAGCATTTTACTGCTTCGGTTTTGTGATTAAGCATTTCGTTCCTTTCTTTAATCTTTCTAATGTTTGTGGTGAGCGAGTATACTTTCCTGCCTTCTCGTCACCTTTCTTGAACCAGAACTGCCGACCTTTAATCAAGTTCTGTCTTCCACCGACAGAGAGTTCAGCTTTTAGCTTCCGATAGTCTTCTGGCAATTGCCCCTTCTTTAGGTCAAAGCCGAACTCTTTACGGTATTGTCTCGCATTGTCATAACCGTGAACTTGCACTAGGTGAGTTCCGATTTGTCTGAACCACCTGTTGCAGATTTTGCACTGAATAAGATTTTCGTAGCCGTAGGTGTCTATCAGTTTCTGTTGTGTCCGTTGCTTCTGATATTCAGCACCATACTTCTCTCTACGCTTCGCCTTCACTTCTGGTCTGGCGTAGTATTCTTTCATATACTCGTTCCTATTCATTACTCGTGTCTCCTAAGCCACTCGGCTTCTCGGTAGCCGTCTACCTGTTGGTCAATAGCTTCCTGTTCAAGGTATTCAGCATAATCAGAGCACCAAGCAGGGAAGGTCTGGACTTTTTCAACGCCCTTCGCTTTCTCTTCTCGGTAGAACTCGTTATACTTCGCCTTGAGCTCGTCATAATTCTCGCTTACCCACTCGTTATAACTCATAATTAAGTCTCCCTTTTAGTTAGTTCTCTCTCAATTTCAAGCAGTGTGTTCAGCTCGGCTGTGTTATTGGCGTTGGGTGTGAAGAAGTCCATAAGCACTTCTCGTCTTTGTATAAGCTCGTCATTATCAAGCTCGTGAACTCGGTCTGTGATTAGATTAGCCATTAGAAGGGTCTCCTTTCTGGTGTCATTATTGGTATTGCTTGTGCAGTTCTTATCGCTTGGTCAAGTTGTTCTTGGGTCAAGCCGTTAGCTCCGTCTCGTAGCTCTGGGTGTCTCTGCAGGAAGCGTTCATAACGCTCATTAGCAGACATTTCATTTCCAGAGAGAGTTGGGTCTTCGCTTGGGTCTGGTAGCACTTCGCTCCAGTCTATCTGCTTATCGCTTCCTTCTGGGTGCTTCGGTCTAGCGATAGCCACCTTGAAGGTAGTATCTGCACCTTCCCAAGAGCGTTGGCTGTTGTTGTTGCCGATTTCCACTCGGTTCACCTTCTTGATAGCAGTCTCAAGCTCAAGCACCATAGCTCTAAAGCGTGTAGCCGTTGAGCTGTCGTGTGGTGAGTTGATTATCTCCTGCCCCATAGGTGTGATTACAAAGTGGAAGGTAAAGGGCAGTGCAATGTAGTTGTTCAAGAATTTCAAGTAAGCCAGTTTCTGTCCAGAACTCGTGAGCACAAGCTCACAGTT
>Ga0209798_10000096_pt1 | contig 47194 bp, 56 predicted proteins | sample DOMMetBare3Fresh_FD_187475 | JGI IMG/M metagenome (GOLD analysis project Ga0209798, IMG submission 187475) | Wetland sediment microbial communities from St. Louis River estuary, USA, under dissolved organic matter induced mercury methylation -... | ecosystem: Environmental > Aquatic >...
TTCGGCTTTCACGGTCAGGTGCGTGTAGACGCTGGTGGTCGCGGGCGAACTGTGGCCCAACCACTCCTGGATCAAACGCAGGTTGAGGCCGGCTTCGAGCAGATGAGTGGCCCAGAAATGTCGCAGCGTGTGCACGGAAGCGCGTTTGTTGTTGCCGCTCGATTTCAACGCCGCGCGGAAGGCTTGCTGCACACTGCTCTTGGACATCGGCTCGGTGGCCTGCGCCAACTCGCTATGGTTGCGGCCTTCAGCGGGAAAGAGCAGCGTGGGATGGCGATGTGTCTGCCAATACTCCGCAGCAACTCGAGCGGGCGTTCCGGCAAGGGCACATAACGATCCTTGGCGCCTTTGCCGTGGCGGACGTGAATTATCATCCGCGCGCTGTCGATGTCGGAGACGCGCAGATTGGTGCCTTCCTGCAAACGCAAACCGCAGGAGTAAATGGTGGTGAGACAAACTCGGTAGCGCGGCAGTCTGAGGCGCGCGAGAATCTGGCGCACTTCGGCGACGCTGAGGATGACGGGCAGCTTCTGCTCGGGCGCCGGGCGCACGATGCCGAAGATGTTCCAGTTGCGATTGAGAGCCTGTTGGTACACAAACCGGATGCCACAGATGGCGATGGTCATGGTGGGGCGCGAGTACTGCTTGACGTTCATCAGGTAGGGGAAGTACTGGCGCAGCTCTTCCTCGGTGATCTGGTCGGGCGACTTGTGATAATGTTCGCTCAGTTGGCGCACGGCTCGGACGTACGCCTCCTGGGTGCGCTCCGAGGACCTCGGAGTTGCAGACACTCGATCATTCTCTTTCGTAGTTCAGTCATGGCTATACCTCCAAAGAAAAGTTGAACGGCCCTGCTTCCTGTCACAGAATCTCGGGCTGTTTACTGAAGTGTAGCGGGAATGGATTCGTGAGAGAGAATGATCGGGTTACTCAGCGCCGCCGCAGGAAAAACTCTTCCCTGCGCGCAGCGCTTAGTTCAACAAAGCCTTACAGCTGAGGGCGCGATAGCATGTCTCTAAAGTACTTCTCTCCTTCAGCTTGAATGCTGGTAGCGCGCCGCAGCTGAGACTATATGGCAACCGTTCGCTTGGATACTTCCTCAATTTCCGATTGGGACTCGTTCCACCAAACTTGCCGTGAAGTATTTGGCTTCCCCGATTTCTATGGCATGAACATGAACGCTTGGATCGATTGTTTGACTTATCTCGACGAAGGCGACGGGATGTCGCGGTTTCACCTTGCGCCGGGCGAGACGCTGAACATCGAAGTACCCAATATCGAGTCGTTCAAATCGCGGCTACCTGAAATCTTTGATGCGCTCGTCGTGCGTAGCGCGGATGTGAATCAACGTTACTTGGAGCGCGGGAAATCGCCGTTGCTTTCGTTGGTCTTTCTCTAGCGCGCTTCTCTGGAACCGCGCCGTCGAATAAACCGTTGGACCGGCGTCAAGGGATGGCCTTCTATCTAAGGAGAAACCATGAAGGTTCATTATCTCGAAATCGTGACTAGAGAAGTCGACGCAGTCAGTTCCGCTTACGCCTCAGCGCTCAAGGTACAGTTCGGTGAGCCAGACGCTGGACTCGGTGGAGCGCGCACTGCTTCATTGGCAGGCGGTGGGCTCGTGGGTGTCCGTGCACCTTTACGCGACACTGAAGATCCGGTGGTGCGGCCTTACTGGCTTGTCGCCGACATTGAAGCGGCCCTTGCCGCAGCAGTTCAAGCAGGCGGCGAGATCGCCCATCCGCCCATGGAGATCCCAGGGCATGGCAAGTTTGCCATCTATCTTCAAGGCGGCAATGACCACGGTCTCTGGCAGTTGTAAGCGATTTCCGATCGTAGGACAGCGGCCTGACAATTCCTTCAAGCCGACGGCGCCTCGCGGCGCGGCTTAATTCAGACGTTAGGCGGCAACCTCATGGGGTAAATGCCTGAAGACAAGTAAAACGGAAAGGCCTTGTCATAATAACTATGGACAGTTCCGACCCCAAGAAACAATTCAAAACCCCTGTTAATATCCATCCGGAGAAGAGTAACGGAACAACCCGCCAACATTCAGATTCCGTGGACGTGGCAAGCTCGGAAGCATTCGGTTCTATAGCGTATGCCTACACTGTAGATTCGGATTCAGCTACTGCTAAGATTGGGTCCTTTGACAAATCTGAACTCTATGTTAGACAGCTTACCGCTTGCCGCAAGTTTAAGTTATTGGAGGTTCATAACGATGCATTTCTGATCGACTTTGAAAGGTTTATTTTATGAGAAAGCTCATTTGCATTATTATTGGGTCAATATCGGTCTGTTGCCTTCCTGGCAGCCATCGTTTTAGTAGAAGTAATGAGTTCAGTCAACCTCAGACATCCACAGAAGAACCAAGATTCACTCCACCTCCGGGTGAAGAAACAGCTGAGGTCAAGGGCCTCATCGATAAGGCGCAAGCGTCCCTTGCGGGCGGAAGAACCAGCCCGATCAATCTGCTTACTGATCCCGCATTCATGATGGCACATGAATGGCCCCGCTTTAGAAAACTGATTCGTCAGTATGCAAAGACAAATCAGATAACTATTGTCGTGCCAGAAGAACCTGGGGAGCCGTTAGTTGTGAGCGGGAATATTCGTAACAAACAGGGTGAGCCAATCAAAGATGCTCTGATCTATATCTATCAAACAAGCTCAAAGGGTTGGTATTCTGATAAAGCGCCGCACATCTCCGGGACGGCTGGTGATGAGAAATCCGCGCGACTATTCGGCTATCTGACGACAAATCAGAATGGTCAATACGAATTCCGTACAATCCGGCCGGTTGGTTACCCGCGCTCCAGTCTTCCGGCGCATATCCATATTGAAATAGAAGTTGCGGGCAAAGATCCCCGCAGATTCGTTTCAGAGATTTTATTTGCAGACGACCCGCGCCTGACAAAGGAGATGCGAGAGAGGGCTTTGCGAGAAGGGCTGTTTGTCTTTGAGGTAAAGCGAGACACTAATGGGGTACAGCATGTGAACGCAGATTTCCAAATATAACCTTACTTCCCGGCTGGGTAGTTGTCGTGAGGAGGAAGATACAGATGAGTAAATGGATGAGATTCAGTTTCGCGTTCGTGGTTATGGTCATCAGTTTGCCAGCGATGGCCCAGGGGCCGGGTGTTATCAAGCCCCAATTACTCCTGAGCGAGATCGTCCAGGGGATGCCGAAAGGCGAGAGGCAGGAGGTACGCGTCCTCAGGGCGAGCTTCCAACCGGGCGATAAGACGATGTTCCATACGCACCGCTTCCCGGTGACTGTCTTTGTTCTGGAAGGCGCATTCACATTAGAAATGGAAGGGCGCGACCCAATCACGATCAAAGTTGGTCAGGCGATGGTGATGCCGCCGCTCGTGAAAATGACGGGTTACAACCGCAGCAGCATAGAGCCGTTGCGGCTGGTGATCTTTTCTGTGAGTGATCCAGACACACCGTTCCTTGACCCGATACATTAGTCAATCAATAACTCCGCGTGGCGTGTGTGAAAGCCGCATCTAACAAGCGCTTGGAGCTGACGCCAGGAAGCATAGTTCGAGTAGTTTCTTTTAATGCCGTTCGTGTGCGCTGAACCGAGGCGTTCGCCCGTCTCTTTTTGTTATGGGAATCCGGATTACTCTGGTGTATTTGGGACTTCTTTTCAAAGGGACGAGGGACATTATATTCTTTTGTCATTTGGCGAACACAGTCAGATTCACAGTGCGCAAACAATGAGGGACCAAAGCGCGGATCCTCCCGCAAGTCCGCGCGTGGCGGCCTTGCGCAACCAATTACAGAAGGGCAATCGCTCCGCTGTTACTGAATTTTGGGAAGATGTTCGAAAGGCCGGCACTCCGCTCTTAGAACCGATTGCCGGCGATAGGAAGCAGGTTCTCGTTACTTTCCTTTGGCGTGAAGTGGGGGATACTCGGAACGTTGTCGTGTTTTTGCAAACAGGTGGACTGAACCCCGCCGATAATCAGATGACACGTTTGTCTGACAGCGACGTGTGGTATCGAAGTTATGTATTCCGTAAAGATGTTCGCTTCCTCTACACTCTCTCGCCGAATGATGATCTGACTCCGTTGAATTTACCTAACCTTGATTGGCGAAAGCGCTTTGCCAAGTCCAGACCGATCCGTTCAACCCGAAGCGTTATCCAGCGACTGCGGGCGCAAACGAGCGAAATGTTCAGTCGGTTGCAGAGTTACCTGAAGCGCCATCGCAACCTTGGGTGGGGCGAGTAGCAGGAGTGCCTGCCGGGAGAGTGGAGCGACAACAGATAAAGAGTAGCATCTTAAATAATGAAAGAAATCTCTGAGTATATCTCCCCGCTGATTATCGAGCCAAGCCCAAACCCCATCCATTGCTCATAATCTTTGACGGCCAATCATACTTAGACGTGGTACCGACAACTACGATACTTGATAATCTCATAGCCTCCGGCAAAATACCGCCAACTATCGCTGTCTTGATCGATAATCCGAGTCCGGCTGACCGTGAACGGGAATTACCATGCTACAGGCCATTTGCTGATTTCCTGGCAAAAGAATTACTTCGATGGGTTAGGGAAAGATATCGAGTAACAGATGACCCGACAAAAACAGTACTCGCTGGTTCCAGCTATGGCGGCCTGGCCGCGACTTGTGCGGCAATGCAGTATCCGAAAAACTTCGGCAACTTTCTGTCTCAATCGGCCTCTTACTGGTGGAAGCCGGAAGGTGCTTCTGAATATGAATGGGTCAAGCAACAGTTTTCCACTCGCCCAAAACTGCCTCTTAGAGCGTTCCTTTCCGTTGGCTTACTTGAGACACTGCCCAAGCCTGGAAACACCAACCAGTTAGAAGTCAACCGTCGTTTTCGTGACGCATTGAAAGCGAAGGGATATGAACTTAAATACATCGAATTTGACGGTGCGCATGAGTATATCAATTGGCAGGGCACACTGGCTGACGGCTTAATAACGCTACTGGGCAAGCAGGCACGTTGAAAGGGACATAGTCTTTTCTTGTTTGAGCCGCCGTGCGAAGACCTTCTTTAGAACGTGATTGATAACGGTTAAAGTTTGGATGTAATCGCTGTGAGAAGGAATTATCACTTCGCGGGATTACTTAATCGCCAGGCGGCAAGAGAAGACTGTAGCGTGTTAACACCGGTCATTGGTACCAGCCTGGACGGCTTTATGGCCCGAGCAAAGGGTATGCGCGGATAGTGAGTTGTAATCCGGGTGCGGCGCTCGGTATGATCCCCGGGCCACGCGAGCCGAGTGTGACTTCCGAACGCTGGTTACGACACGCCGGCGCGTGGCGCAAGTAAGTCAAAGCTTGCCTGGGAGTCTTACCTTTCAGGAGCGTTAGCGCGAGGATAATTTCCATCCCAATAAGATTGAAGGTCTCATATCTCGTGCTTCTGTTCCTATTCTCGAATGGACACGGGTCGGCTGAAAGAAAAACGCGCCGCCCGGTCACCTCAACCGCTGGGCGCAATTCTGTTGGCTAATAACGCTTTGCTTGCAATTGTTTTCGCTTCGATGTAAGTGTTTTCCGTTTTATCCCAAAGAACAGGCAAAGGAGACACTCCACAGAGTCAAATGAATGCGATGCGAATATTGGAGATAGCAATAGGCATCATCCTGTTAGGGGGAGCGGCGTGGACTACCGTGAGAACTTATAAAGGTCGCGGTACATCATCATGGCTCATACTCGCCTTCGCCATCTTTCTCGCAGCCCTGGGTTTGTTCTTTATCTTTGGCGCTTTCAGCGCAGCGTTGCGGGAGTTCAGGATAGGCGCAGATTGGATCAGGTGAAATCAGAAATGGGCGGCATGAGTGAGACCTCACGCAGGAGCATGAGTTGTCATTCTTAAAGATGTAGATTTAGCGTAGGGAGCGTAGTTTCAGTTGGGCTGCGCCTAACAACTCATCCAACCGGAGCGGGATCAGCTTGGCTGTCTTTCGCAATATTTTACGCAGTTCGCCAATTCTTCACGGCAGTTAATTCTTGGTTTATTAAACGCGATGCCCAGCAAATCGTTGGACGCGAGGGATGGTTCAACGCAACCGTAAGGCCGAGAGACGAGAGTCACTGCCGATATCGACGCCCAGTTTGCCCATCGGCTATAGGTCATCACTCGAACCCCAGGAGGAACAGCATGATCGTTGAAGCACAGGTAACCATCAACGGATCCAAGGAGGCGATCTGGGCCGCAATCACCAACATCGAAAACGCCGCGGAAACGCTCAGCGGGGTCGAGAACATCGAGGTTGTCGGAAAACCGGCGAACGGGCTCGTAGGACTGAAGTGGCGAGAAGCCCGGATGCTGTTCGGAAAACCGGCTACCGCAGAAAAGTGGATCACGGATGCGGTTGAGAACGAGTTCTACAAAACCAGAGCAGAGAGTGATGGATGGGTATTCTTATCCACCATGCGCATTTCAGGGAGCGGTGACTCCCTTACGTTGACCAGTTCTCATGATTCGATGCCTCAAAGTATCGTTGCAAAATTAATGTCGCTCCCCATGGGATTGTTCTTTAAGGGCGTGGCGAAAAAGGCCCTCCTGCAGGACCTGAATGACATAAAGTCCGCAGTTGAACAGGTATGAGCGATTGCGGCCTGATAAGGGCAAGCAGGCGACGCGCTTCACGCGCGGCTGAGGAGGAACGTGCGGCAGCTTCCGTCGCCATAAATTGAAGGCCCAAAGGAAAACTTACGATGGATTATCACGTTGTCACCAAAAGCGTCAGGGCTCAGCCGCTCGCCGCAGTACGGCGCCACGTGCGCATTGGGGAGGTGGGGAGAGCATGGGGCCCGGCGCTTGATCTTGTCTGGGAGTTTCTTCGCCGCCATGAAGGTCTGCGGACGGACGGTCATAATTGCTTCCTTTACCACCACCCTGCACATGGCGAAGCAGCGATGATCGTTGACTTCGGCGTGCAAGTCATTCGGCCCTTTCAGGACGAAGGCGAAGTAGTTTGCACAGAGACTCCTGCAGGCGAAGTTGTTATGACTACGCATATCGGTGGCTATGGCAAACTGGCAGCAGCACATGAAGCGATCAATTCGTGGCGCGCGGCGACCGGGCGCGCCGGCGGCGCGTGTTCGTGGGAAATCTATGGCGATTGGACCGATGACGAAGCAAAGCTTGAGACCCAGGTCGTCTATCTGTTGAGTTAAAGCCACGTTCTGTACATGTGCCGCCGAACAGATCCTGAACGCAGGCGGCGGGAAGTGCTTTCGCAAATTGCGTGGTGCGGCAAAAGGTTGCTTTTATTCGCGCCGCAAGAAGCAGAAGTACATTCAACTTAAGACGGCGTCAGATCTCAATCGCTCGGCTATCAAGCAACTTATGGAAGCTGCATACGCTGCCTGCAGCAGCGGAACGCGTAGGGACGAACGGCAATGAAGGAGCGGCAAGCGGCGGCGTTATCGCCGCAACTCAAACGAACTCCAACGGCGCTGCGGGGCGATTGGCATCGCCGGTGGGAACGGAACATTTGGGAGGGCACAATTTCCTGTGACGAACCATTTGTCACGCTTATTGTCGCACGTCGCGAGACGAAATTATTCTGGGCAAAGTCGCTTCCCAGCAAAGATAATTCAATCCGACTCCAACTCGATCTAATGCCAACGTCCAACACGGAATCGGTGTTTCAACTTCATTTTCTTGCTCCGACAGGTGCATTTATCCAGAACATCACGGCCAAATTTACCGACCGCGACTATCGACCAACGATCTCCACGCCAGCTGAATTTGAAACGGGTCTCGTTGTTCCGTTTGCAATGTTCAGCTCGCGGCTGGAGTTTTCGTTCGTATGCTTTGCGAAAACCGACGCCGTGGTTCGGCGACGTTATGTCTGGGGATTGAAGCCTCGGTTTTTAGATGGCATTGAGTCGCCGTGGCGTGAAATACTCACGCGCGGACGCAACGGAGAAACCGTTTTTCCGGCGGCGGCATAACAACTCCTCCGGACCGTAGCGCCTGACAACCGTGCTGTCACGCCGTCAAGGCTGTCGTGAGACGGCATCCTGCTGTCGTGCGCCAACGTCCAAAGAGGAAGTATAGGTGAAAATCTTGACCGTTAAGATGCTCGGTGCCGCGGAGGGTGCTTTGCCTCGCGCCGCCGCGTCAACTCAAAGGTTTGGTTGCTTAACCGGGAATGTCTCATGATACTGATTGTTCAACGCACAGGTCAGCGAAGGTACGCGATACAGGCGCAGCGCCCGCAGTTGCCTGACGTCGTGATGAACCCGGCTCCTGGCTACGACCCCGTAATGCCCCACGACCTGCTACACCTCGTGGTCGAAGCGCAGCTCAGCCTCAAGGGTGGGGTGTTCGGCCAACTTGCCGCAGGTGGCCACGCTGGGACATTCCATCCGATCCAGGAAAGCGGCGCCTCCGCGCGAGCGGGTGCCCGCCAGCGACATCGCCTGAACAGACGAGGGAAGAAGCTGATACATGAGGGGCGAGATGACTCAATGCAGTCTGAACGAGCGACATACATTTGCTGGTACGAGTGGCTCGCTCGATCGCCGTTAGCGGAGCGACGAAAGGCGGCCCGCGGCATGAGCGAGCAGGCAAATCACATCCGCGGAACCGCCCCGGCGAATGAGATGCGGGCCCTTAACGAAAAGAACATCGAGCTGATCTGCCGACACCTTGATGAATTGAGTTCGCACTGGTCTCGCCTGGCCGTCGGCGAGTCCATGGCTGTCCGCTGGCCGGACCTGGCTGTTTCGAGCAACGCGTCTGTCTTGTGACTTTGCGGTAAGCGCACTGCCAGCTTTGCCAGAAAAGTCCGCGTTGCGGACGGCTGAAAATAGTCCAGCGATTCATCGCTGGGAACCGATACCCCTGAGTCTCAGTCCGTGAAATGGTCGGCTGAAGAACCTCCGGTTATCCATTGTTTGACAGCCGTGCGTTTCACGGACTGAAACTCAGGTTGGACCTCCCACCCAGCAGTGAACCTGCTGGGCTACTTTCAATTGTTCGCTAACGCGGACAATGAGACAGCACTTTTCGGGCAAGGCTCGTACTCCGAACCCAGCATCGCAGGCGGGCGAGTCGTCGATGCTTGACTGTTTGCGCTTGAATGCGGAATAGATCTGAAACCCCATCGGCACCCAACAACTCGTTAAAGCGGACGCCACGGTAGCGCCTCCCTCAACTTGAAAGATAGAATCTAACTTGCGTGCCGGCGCGCCGGCCACCTGAATTCGATCGTTGGCTGCATCTTCGGACTTCCATGACAGAACCCATTGTTTACGATAAAGCGAAATACCATTACGATGGGGATTTCCCTGCTGACCTGGAACCCGAACAGGGATTTGTTCACGCTGGAATGTTTCTCGGATGGATCATCGATCATGATCTTTACAGTGATTGGTTTGGTCCCGAGATGCGTGGTTACATCAGCGCCTTCAAGAATCGCGAAATGACTGGGGCGAAAGTGTTTGAGGCATGTGATGGTGTTCTCGTTGACGATATGTTGACCGACGAAGGGAACGCGTTTGCGCGCGACTATTTTGACTTCGAGCGTGGCAAGTATCTTGCGGATTACTCGGAACTGCTTACCAGGGGCTTGCCCAGCATGTATCACGTTGCCGATACCTGGCCGAACTATGAGAAACTCAAGAGACGCATCGATCAAAGATATCGTGAATGGAAGGGTGAAACTCCAGGCGGTTGGCGTTCTCTCTTTCGGAAACGTCGCTAACTACCGGATGTAACCCAAAAAACTCATTGGACCAGAGCGGCTGTAGTGCATTTGGTAACCTGATTGGTCCCGCGCAGCTCGCGTGAGATGGTGCCGCCCGGTCAACCCGGACGTTCGTGCCGCGCCGTTGCACCGAATCGTTCGGCGTACGCACACGCAATTGCGCGGCAAAATATAGTATTCCAGTATCAGCGTATGGGTAAGGAGATAGTTGATGATTATGCGTGGACTGAAAATAGTTGCAGTTGCAATCCTGTTACAGATGCAAATCGGCGCCGGATACCTCTCCGCCCAAACAGGAAATATCACTCGTCAAGAAATTCTTCGCGGCTCAGTGACACCTGAACGTGAATGGTGGGACGTATTGCATTATCACCTGAAGGTGGAGTTCTTACCTGCTAGCAAAAGTTTGAAAGGGTCAAACATCATAACTTTCAAGGCGCTGAAAGCGGGAAATAGAATGCAAATTGACCTGCAGCCACCACTATCAATTACAAAGATTACTCATGGCCCATCGGAGCTTAAATTTGAGCGAGAGGAAAATGTCTACTGGTTAACTTTCGAGAAGGATATTCCCAAAGGGACAGAAGACAGAATCGAGGTATTTTACGAAGGCGTACCAGTAGAAAGTAAGAACCCGCCTTGGGTTGGCGGCATAACCTGGGGCAGAGATGATCTTGGGGAAAATTTCATTGTCACTACGTGCGAGGGGATTGGCGCAAGTATCTGGTGGCCGAATAAAGATCACGGCTATGACGAGCCTGATCGTGGGATGCAGATCAGTGTAACTGTGCCAGAGCAGCTGGTGGCCGTTTCGAACGGTCGCCTGAAAAAAACAGACCATGATGTTGCTGGCAAAACGAAAACCTTCCATTGGGAAGTCCTGAATCCGATCAATAACTATGGAGTCAACGTTAATATTGGCAATTATGTGAACTTCTCTGAAAAATATCACGGCAAGGGTGGTGTGCTGGATATTGACTATTGGGTTCTTGCGCACCAAAAAGAAGCTGCGATAAGACAATTCAAAGAAGTCCCGCGTATGTTGGAAGCCTTTGAACATTGGTTTGGGAAATACCCTTTTTATGAAGACAGCTACAAGCTTGTGGCGGTTTCATATCCGGGAATGGAGCATCAAAGTTCGGTTACTTATGGCAACTGGTACAGGAACGGTTATCGCCAAAGAGACGTGAGTGGCACTGGAATCGGTTTCAAATTCGATTTCATTATTGTTCACGAATCAGGACATGAATGGTTTGGCAATAACATTTCAATGAAGGATGCAGCTGATATGTGGATTCACGAGGGGTTTACGAATTATTCGGAAAGCCTCTTTGTTGAATACCACTTCGGCAAAAAAGAAGCGGAAGATTATGTTCTTGGAAGCCGCCACAATATCAAAAATGATCGCCCGATTATTGGCGTTTATGGGGCCAACAGAGAAGGATCGGGCGACATGTATTATAAAGGCGGAAACCTGCTGCACACGATTCGCCAGGTCATAAATGATGACGAAAAATGGCTCTCAATACTGCGAGGCCTTAATGCTGAATTCTGGCATCAGACAGTTTCGACCGAGCAGATTGAATCATACATGGCTAAGAGGGCTGGTGTTGATCTCAGTAAGGTATTTGACCAATACCTACGGACAACGAAAATCCCATTACTAAAATACCGCCTTAGTGGAAAGAGCCTGTCGTTCAAATATGAAAGAGTCGTGCAGGGATTCGCCATGCCGATTCGCGTACTTATCAATGGCAAAGAAGTTGTGATCACACCGAACGAGGTAAAACAGACTATCGAGTTCCCTCAGGAAATCAAGGCATTTGAGGTCAATCGCAATTTCTACATTGAGACCGAGAAACAGGATTTGTAATGTGACTGATTCGCCGATGTAGTCGCCGATAGTGGAACTATACGATGAGATCCGGCGGGAGTATGAACACGACGCCGGCGCCGCCATAGGAGTGGCGCGGCGCGAACGAATCAGCGGACTGGTCAGCGCAGGAATAGCGTATTCGGGAGTGTTTGGAAAAGCACAGCCCTAACAGCTATTGACTTACTTAGATCGTTGGGATAAAAATTCCTTCCTCAGTTTCTTTGAAACAGGTTAATAGAATTTTTCACCAATACGTCGTCCACATTGCCCTCGCATGCAGTTCCGGACGATGAGCTCCTTTGTCCGGCGTTTACGTGTAAGCCAATCGCATTCTCACGCAAGCGGAGACATAAATATGAAAATTGAAAACCCGGTTACGCGGCCTCTCAAGGCTTATGCATTCGATCCGAGCGCGGGCAAGCTCATCGGCAACGAGATGTCGATGGCCGTTCGCTTCCAGGAGCTTGATCCCGGACCAGTCGTGCGCGATCGCCGGGCTCCCGATGCAATCGCCATCGTCGACTATGACGGTGCGAATAAGAGGTACTATGCACCGGTCAACCTCGACGACAGGGGTATCTTGCTTCGTGGTGGGCTCGATCCGAGGGAGGCCGATCCATACTTTCATCAACAGATGGTCTACGCCGTCGTAACCGATACGATTCAGCATTTCGAGGAAGCCCTTGGACGTCGCATCCACTGGCGTCGCGGCCTTCGCGAGGGCGATCTCGAGGCGGCGCGCCGCGAGGACATTTATACTCTCAATATCTATCCTCACGCGTTCATCGGGCAGAACGCCTTCTACAGTCCAGGCACGCACGGCATTCTCTTTGGCTATTTCCGGGCCAGCGCGAAGAATGTCGGGCGAAACCTGCCGGGACAGACGGTCTTTACCTGCCTCTCGCACGATGTTGTGGTGCACGAGACTACGCACGCGATTGTGGACGGCATTCGCGCATTCTTCTCGGAGCAGACGAACCCGGACGTGCCGGCGTTCCACGAGGCGTTCGCCGATCTTGCCGCACTCTTCCAGCACTTCACTTACGCGGAAGCGCTGCTCGACACGATCGAGAGGACTGGTGGCAGGTTGTATCAGTACCAACTGAGGCCGGAGGCCGAAAGAACGGGTTACGATGACTACTCGAACGCGACCGCCGCAGAGAAGCAGGATCCATTGCTCAGCGCGCAGCTCAGTGCGCGCAATCCACTGATTGAACTGGCACAGCAGTTTGGCGAAGCTACCGGGAAGGATCGGGCCTTGCGATCCGCTCTCGGCACAAAGCCAAACTCGGACGACATAAAAAAGATCACCGAACCGCACGGTCGAGGCTCGATCCTTGTGGCCGCGGTGTTCGATGCGTACTTCGGGATCTACGTAAAGCGCACCGCCGACCTGTGGCGCATCTTTCGCGCCGGTGGTGGTAGTTCGAATCCCGTCGACATCCCGCGTTCGCTCGCCGCGCGGCTTTCTGAAGAAGCCAGTGGGCTGGCCAGGCGATTCTTTAAGATCTGCGTCCGGGCTCTCGACTACTGCGCACCGGTTGATATCACCTTCGGCTCGTATCTGCGCTCGATCGTAACGGCGGACTTCGATCTCTATCCTGACGACAAGATGGGCCTGCGCGATGCGATAATGCAATCGTTCCGGCTGCGTGGCATCGTGCCGGAGGGCGCCGAATTCTTTAGCGAGGGGGCTGTTCTCTGGCCGCGCGCACCGGAAAATCTTCCGCCGGTCGTGGGCCTCGATTTTGGGGATCCAAACGGCCTCACGAGGGAACAAAAGGACAAGGCGGGCGACCTCCTGCGGACCTATGTCACCAGAAACAGTAAGTTACTCGGCTTCTCGCCCGGCGTACCGGTAAATGTCCCTTCTTTCCACCCGGTGTTTCGCATCAATCCCGACGGCAGCCTGCGCACCGACATGGTGGTTGAAGCGGTGCAGACGGTCGAAAAGTACTTCAACGAAGCCGCGCCGAAGTTCGGCAAGGTCCCTTTTCGAGGAGGCGCCACACTAATCATCCGCAAGCCTGTGGCCAGTGAGCCGGGCGCGGACAAGAACGAGGCGCCGATCCGTTACGTAATCTCAAAGAACCTCACACCCGAACGTGAGAAACGTCAGCGGCGCTTTGGCGAACACCTCGGCCTTGCGGGCACGAGCGACCGGAGCCGCTTCCAGGTCAACTTTTCTTTGCTGCACGGAGGCATCTGACATGGCGAAAAAGATCAAGGCTAAAAAGGGCGAGTTGCGCATTCGCATGTACCGCGTCGGCTTTGGCGATTTCTTTCTCATGACCGTGCCGACCGCAGACGGGCCACAGCACATCCTGATCGACTGCGGGGTCACGCCGGGCAAGACAAAGAAGGGTGACATCGGGACGATCAAGGCTGCCGTCGCTCACATGGCCGAGGAGACAAAGAAGGATCTGGCATTGATCATCGTAACCCACCGGCATCAGGACCACATCATCGGCTTCAGCCGCGCGGCTGAGGTCTTCAACGACTTCAAAGTCGGCGCAGTGTGGATGTCGTTTTGGGAGACGGAGTACGACCCGAACGAAAAGAAGGAGAAGAAAAAGTCGCTGGCGAGCGAATTCCAGGAGGAGTTGACGGCGCTCGCTCTAAGCATGCAGAGCCGTCTGGCGCTGGCGGGCAAAGACGACCCCGCCACGGACGAAATCCTGGCCATGCTGCAAAACGCAACCGGCGTCGACCACGCCGACTTCGCCGCGACAGGCAGCGCCGCATCCGCCAAGAAGCCCGGCAAAGGCGGCGGCACCAACGCAGCTTCACTGACGTTTCTGAAAACCGGACTGGGCGTCGAGCCAGAGTATTACGCGCATGGTGACAAACCGAAGTTGCCCAAGGTCCTGAAGGATGCCGGTCTTACGGCCCAGATTCTGGGCCCACCGCCAACGGACGCGGCCGATTTTATGAAGCTCATGGACCTAAAAAAAGGCGTTGGGCAGTACCTGGGCGAAGCCGAGGATGGCGACGGCATCATTTTCGATCCTTTTGGCAAATCGTGGCATGCGAATGCAGCCGACTATCCACCTTCGGCGTTCCGCGAATTCGCCCGCGAATCCAGGAAATCGAATAGCTTCGCCATGGAGGCTGCGGTCCAGGCGGCACAGCCAGGTCTGCTCTTCACGGCTGCGAAGAAACTCGATGACTTTCTCAACAATCAGAGTCTCGTTGTGCTTTTCACGTTTGGCGGCAAGAAGCTCCTGTTCGCCGGAGACGCGCAGGGCGGCAATTGGGAGTACTGGATGTTCGGCGGCACGCCTGAGAAAGCTCCGTCTGCGGATAACATAGACAAGGACAGCGCTTCGATCCTGAGCCATCTGGACTTCTACAAGGTCGGGCACCACGGCAGCACAAATGCAACACCGATAAGCGCGGTAGAAACGATGGGCGGAGACTTCGCATCCATGTGTTCAACGCAGGAGGACAGCTTCGGGAGCGTGGCGAACGACAGTGAGGTACCAAGAATCCCGCTGCTCGAGGCCCTTGCGAAAAAGAGCAAGATCGTGCGCAGCGATCAACTGGCGGTTACCCAGCCCGGCAGCAAAGTTCCGGCCACAAAGGACTCCCCGAAAAGACTGCCAAAGCCCAAGCGCGGCCGCTTTGAGAAAGGGCCAATCTACATCGATTACTTTCCGTGAGGGATAATCAGGGTTCCGACTTTAGTCGGGTTTCTACCAGCGACTAGCCAAGCGGCGAGCATGTTTCGTAACTTCAAAGATGCGGCGAGGGTTGAATGACCTTGCGGCGGCTGGTCAGCTCTGACGTTGGATCGCTTTTCGTAGTTCATGATTTAATTCATGAGTAAGTATTGGAAAGACTGGATCAGTGAGCGTTTCGGTGACCGCCCCGCACTGCCACGTGAAGTGGCTACGCGCGCCTTTTGGGCTGATCTGCCCAGGGAAAAGCTCGAAGAGTTTTTTCAGTTCATGGAAGTTGAATACAGCCTCGATGCTGGCTTGCTGCGGCCTGAAGACCTGCTTCAGCGATTGACGGCGCCAATCAAGACCAGGAATCCGTTGCGCTGGTTCATAGTGGAGTCCCGGATTGAAGATGCTGCTTCAGAGTTGAATTATGAGATTTGGAAGCGCGCGCAAACAGCTCGACTCATCGATTGTCTGCCGCTTTTCACGGTGGGTGAGTACGTGCGAGTGTGGTGCGGCAAAAGCCCGTAGGAGCAGGACTCCATCGGATCGCTCGATCAATCCCACAAAACCTTGCAAGCTGACGGCTCCACAGCGTTTTTCCCAGGTAATCCGTTTACTTTAGCTTGAGTGCCGATCGCGCCCCCTGGCTGAAGGCCAGGCTTGGGCCGCCCTGGCGGGACAAGCTTTTATGAACACTGCGATATCTGCGTTGCTTTTTCTGCTGGCAATTTTTGGCCCTGGCTCTGCTCAAACCAAATCGCCGTCATCCTGCCGTCGATACGATGATCATTCCATGATAACGACGGTAATAGGGGGTATAGCTTACTTCGTAGAGGTCTGCACAGTGCCAAATCCAGAAGAGAGACCTGCTTTAAGCGTGGTCTTTAGCTCAGTGCCCGATCGCAAAGACGCGATGCGAATCTACAGCAATCTCAACGGCAAGCCTCTAAATCTTGACGGCATCTATGTCGAACGTAATGGTCAGAAGCAATTTATCTTGCACCCCAACGCAATCGAATGGGCCAGCGGAACCAGGACGCAACTGGATGCAATGGACGCAAAGAAAATGAAGAAAATAGTCGAAGTGCTGGAAGCGGCATTTCAACTCTTAAAGATGGCTGCGCAGAATCAACGTGTTTCCAGCACTAACGATCAGGAGCGTAGTTATAGAAATGCTGTCATCAATTTCATGGTGACTTAAAGCTCGCCCGCAATTACTGAACTGGTTCTGCCCGCACTGCGGCGCAAAGGTCGAGCAGGCTCCACGCGACATGCTCGGCTGATGCCTAACCCATCGCTCGAGCCGGCGCGCTGCCCGAACGCCTGGCTTAGATCGATCGTTAGGCGGCTCAAGTTAACGACGGAGGCACAAAACCGATCATGTGGATCTGGATTTTATTCATAGCGTTTGTACTTCTGATGCTGGCGCTTGACCTTGGCGTGTTTCACCGCAAAGCCCACGTCGTCAGCATCAGAGAGGCCCTCGTCTGGTCGGCCGTGTGGCTGTCCATGGGGTTGTCGTTCTCCGTCTTCGTCTACTTCGCCTACAACGGCCACTGGTTCGGTCTGGGCACCGCGGTGGACGCGGTCGATGGGTTGACTAACAGCGGTGCAGCGGCAGTGGAGAAGTATTTAACCGGCTACGTTGTCGAGAAGTCGCTCAGCGTGGACAACATCTTCGTGATCGCGATGACCTTCAGTTTCTTCGCAGTGCCGCCGCTTTACCAGCACCGCGTGCTGTTCTGGGGCATCCTCGGCGCCCTCCTCATGCGCGGTGTGATGATCGGTGTCGGGGCACAATTGATCGCGCAGTTCCACTGGGTGTTGTACCTCTTCGCCGCGTTCTTGATCCTGACCGCGATCAAGATGCTCTTCCTCAAGTCGGATCACAGCGATCCGAACAAGAATGTCGTCGTCCGGCTCACGCGGCGCATGTTTCCGGTAACCACCAGGTTCCACGGCGAGCACTTCGTCGTTCGTGCCGGTGCACCTGCATCATATGAGAGCGAGGTCCCCGGCGCGCCCAGGGTCCCGGATGCGGTCGTGGATCTGGCGCGGCCGGGAAGCCTGCTTCTCACGCCTTTGGCGCTCGCGCTCGTCATGGTCGAGACGACGGATCTGATTTTTGCCGTCGACTCGATCCCTGCGATCTTTGCCATCACAAGCGATCCGTTCCTGGTTTTCACCAGCAACGTGTTTGCGATTCTCGGCCTGCGGTCGCTCTACTTCGCACTGGCCGGCATGGTAACGAAGTTCCGCTACCTCAAGGTCTCGCTCGCGCTGGTGCTGCTGGTAGTGGGTGTGAAAATGTTGCTTGCCGAATGGCTGAAGCTCGCCCTCGGCAAGCACTTCAACCTGTACCTGTTGACAGTGATCCTCTTGATCCTGGCGGCAGGCGTGGCAGCATCCATGTTTGCGGAGCGTCGCCGACTGAGCCGACTAACAAGACGATGAAGCTTTTGAGGACATGTCATGGGGAAATGCCTGAAATGCTCGGAAGAGATTGATGATGGATCGGAAATTTGTAGCGGCCGCAATCGACGCGGTATTTTGCCAAACGGCGCTTCATTCCTCAATGGCAAAGGGCAAAGGGCAAAAGAATTGGCGCCGCTTCGGCAGGTCAGACCGTTAAGGCGCCTGGAATAGGAGGATTCTCATGGCAACCAACATCAGGCCTGGTGTGGTCATCTTTAGCGGAAACCACAAACGCCTGGCAAAGTTCTACGAGGCTATGACCGGCTTACCGGTATGCTTTACCGATGACGGCCTTACGGTCCTGGGATCAGACACGTTTGAGCTCGTGATCCACGCCCTTTCGGCAGAGCCTCCGGTGAGCGAGTCTCCAGTCGCTCGTGAAGACAGTTACATGAAGCCGTTCTTCCCGGTGACCAATCTATCTGAGGCCCGGGAACGAGCCGCTGCGCTGGGTGGCCAGCTGCAGCCCCAGGACAAGGAGTGGACTGCGCGCGGTTTCCGAGCCTGTGAGGCAGTCGATCCCGATGGCAATGTCATCCAGTTCCGGGAGGACGTGCCCTGAAAATTCGACCAGATATTGCAGCGGACTCGGTTGAAGCTCGTGCGAGTTGTGGGAGTGCCAGCTGCAGGATGCGGAATCAAATGACTTTGCCTTAAGAATTGCCGAACAGGAGAAAGAGAAATGAAAAAACTAATTATAATCATGATGATTGCCATTGCCGCAGCTTCTGTTGCTTTCGGTCAAAGGAAGCTAGCGAGAGACTCAAAGGTTGAGGCGAAAATTATCGCGTTGGAGAAAGCAGGCTGGGAAGCTTGGAAGAATAAAGACAGTTCATGGACCCGAGATAATGTTACGGAGGAATTTTTGCTGGTCAATTCCGACGGCGTGTCCAATAAAACGCAGGTCCTTAAATCCACCGCGGCCGATTGCGAAGTCAAAAGTTATTCGCTGGACAATTTCAAGTTCGTCACGCTCGATAAAGACTCGGTTCTTATGACCTACACGGCCATGCAGGACGGCGTCTGCAGCGGGAAGACAATTCCAGCGCGTGTTCGCGCAACGGTAGTTTATGTAAAGCGCGCCGGCAAATGGCTTGAGGCTTTGTACATGGAAACGCCAGTTCAATAGCCCTTATATCTAACGACGGGCTGCCCACGCCAGCCTGGCAGCTGCCGGCGCGATAGCACGGGTCTCAAGTAAGCTCGTCCTTTCAGCTTGGTATTGGTAATCGCGCCCATGAATGCCGCAACACTTTCCCGCTGGTTACGTCGCTCCGGGACTCTCCCAGAGGGGCCGTTACCAGTGTGCAGGTCGAACTCGAGACGGAAACATCCATCTCGAAACTGGCGTTCTTTAAGCGTCACGTACTCGCCAGAAGCACTGGCCGATTTGCCCCGCCGTCTGGTTGTTAAGACGCCTCTCGCCTCGTCCACCGTTGGTGACGTAAGCAACAGCGAGTTGCAGTTCTACCGCCAACTCGCGGGGGTCTTAGGAAGGCCCCTGTTGGTTCGCTCGTTAGCTATAAGATATTTGGTGGCAAACATATCTTGGGCCATAATGGCGGGATGCCAGGCATTGCTGCCAATTTCGAGATGTACCCGGAACAGGGATACACCGCAATTATCCTGGCGAACTACGACCCGCCGGCCATGATGCCGATCATTATGAAAATCCGCGAGCTGATTCCGAGCGCGACACCATCGCCTTGAGTTTACTTTAATCAGGAGGTACGCATGATAGTCGAGAGAATATCCAGTCCGGACGTTCCTCAATCCATGGGGCCGTATGCGCAAGCCACCCGCGCTGGCCAGTTCGTATTTTGTGCTGGTCAAGGTGGCGTCGACCCAAAAACGGGCAAGCTCGTCGAGGGTGGCATTCGCGGACAAACGCGTCAGGCAATTCGTAATCTCCAGGCTATCTTAGAGGCAGCGGGAAGTGACCTTTCCCATGTGGTGATGGTTACCGTAATGCTACACGACTGGATATACTTCGAAGAAATGAACGAGGTCTTTGAAGAGTTCTTTGGCCAGAAACCACCGGCGAGGTCAACCATTAGAGGCGAGCGTTGGCCCGAGGGCTCACTAGTGGCAATGAACGCCATTGCGGTAACAAAGATCGATTGACAATCAATTGAAGACCATCACGATAGATTAGTTGCTCGCCGAACAACCAACGTTTCTATTGTTCTTCGCAATCCTTAAGTTGGCCGCCATGAAGCTACTCGTATATCTGGGATTCCTGATGCTGGGAATTTTGTCTTTACGAGGTGTGCGTTGGGCCTACGTTACGTTCGTCTTCCTGGGCTTACTCTATTTTCCCGCAAGTGTGGGCTTCCGACTAAATCCACAGCCCTGCGAACTCATCCCCAACATTCCACTGGCGATCTATTCGTTGACCAACTATGCGCATATTGTGCTGTTCGTTTTATTCTTTCTAATGACCAGCGCACAATTTCGGATGTCGCAGTGGTCGGGGTATGCGTGGGCTGCCCTGGCTTGTATTGCAATGGGGATACTGGTGGAAGTAGCGCAGGGCATCAGCGGGAAAGGACACTGCCGCCTGCGAGATCTAATTCCTGACACCGCTGGGGTTGTGCTAGCGTCAGGCCTTGTCTTTCTCTGGAATAAAATGCGCAGAAAGCCGCAAGCACCTTAGACCGCAGCCAGCCGCAAATGCTGTTTCTCATCAGAAATGAAATCCTCACCATGGATTCAAAAGCTTGCCTTTATCAGTTTGACTATGCAGTTTTGACGCTATGAGGATATTGTATTCGTCGCGGAAGGGCACGATGGTCTCCCAGCAACAGGCCGCGAAATGGGCAATTAAGAATCTGCCGGAAGAGTGGCACCGAATCATCGTCCGAGCATCAGCAGGAGAAGACGCCGAGCAACGGCCGGGCATTGCCCTCTCTCGCATTAAGCAATTTGTCGCGTTCGCTGACGCCCAACTGCATGCCACACCTGGGGGATCCGATAGGAGAATAAGACCACTGTCTTCGCACGATTGGTAGTCGTCCCGATGAGAGAGGCGCATAACAAATCGGTTAGACGCGAGCGGCGGCAGCGCTTCTTGCAATTAGCTTGGCACGGCGGCGGGTGCTTTGATTCGCGCCGCGTCAGCTCAAAACTCCAGCCCGTCCAGAGAGCAATCGTTCCGAGGACCAACACAATCAGGAGGATAACGATGAAGTACGTGATCAGCTGGTTCGAACGGCCGCAGGGGTCGGCCATGGAGTACGAGAATGCTCAGAAGCGAATCCTTGAGGTATTCGGTCAATGGAAGGCGCCAGACAATTTCAAGATTGAGTTCTTCGTGGTGCGAGTTGGGGAGTGGGGTGGGCACATGCTGGTGGACTGTGACGATCCGCTGACCATTCACAAAGTTTGTTCAATGCTTCCGGCTTTTGTATTCGAGGTGCATCCCGTCATTACGGTCGAGGAAGCCGTACGCGGCGAACTCGAGGTAATTGCCTGGCGAGATGGACTGAAACAGAAGTGACCGTCGCCTTCAGCTTCGGCCAGACCACGGGCTGGCAAATCGATTGACCGGAGCGGCGGTAGCGTACGAGCCAGGGGCAAAGGGTAAGCGCAAATAGCAAGGTCTTGCGCCGCCGCGTCACCGTTTGGTAGAAACACTGGCGCTGTGGGCAATTTTGAAAGGTTGGTTATCAATGAAAATGCGTATCCGCATCGCAGTGCAGTTGATCGTGCTTTCGCTGACTGCGGCGAGCGTCGCCTTCGCCCAACACGGCGATATGCACGGAGATAAACTCGGCAAGGTCGAGTTTTCGAACTCGTGCAGCCCGGCCGTGCAAGACAAGTTCCTGCGCGGAGTGGCGTCGCTGCACTCTTTCTACTACTCCGCGGCGCAGAAGGCCTTCGAGGAGGTGGCCGCGGAGGACGACTCCTGCACGATCGCCGCGTGGGGCTACGCCTCCATTCTGATGCTGAACCCGCTCCAGGGAATCGGTACCTCACCTAAGAACGCACAACTGGCGCAGGAAGCGATTGACAAGGGCCGCAAGGTCGGCGCGAAGACTCCGCGCGAGCGCGATTACCTCGAGGCGGTCGCCGCATACTACGAGAACTTTGCGAAGCGCAGTGAACGCGAGCGCCAGCTTAGTCGAGCGAAGGCCTATGAGGCGCTCGCAGCGAAATATCCGGACGACGACGAGGCTCAGATCTTCTATGCCCTCTACCTCGCCGCGACGCAGACCGCATCCGACCAGACGTACTCCGCGTACCTTAAGGCGGCCGGCATCCTTGAGAAGCAATTCGCCAAGCACCCCGACCACCCGGGCGTCGCGCACTATCTCATCCATTGCTACGACGCGCCGCCGATCGCGCAGCAGGGCCTGCCCGCGGCGCGTCGCTACGCCGACATCGCGCCCGACGCACCACACGCGCTGCACATGCCCTCGCATATCTTCACCCGCGTCGGCGCGTGGACCGACTCTGTAGCGACCAATCGCCGTTCGGCCACAGTCGCGGAAAAGAGCAACGAATCCGACGAAGCGCTGCACGCGATGGACTACATGACCTACGCCTACCTGCAGCTCGCCCGCGACAGCGACGCGCGCAAGATCCTGGACGAAGCGCGCGGGCTGACCGGGCTCGATCCCGCCCGCGCTACCGGGGCGTACGCGCTCGCGGCAATGCCGGCCCGCTACGTCGTCGAGCGCAGCGCCTGGAGCGAGGCGGCGAAGCTCCAGCCGACGCCAACGAAGTATCCTTTTATCGAGGCGATGACGCATTTTGCGCGCGCGCTCGGCGCTGCCCGGAGCGGGGATACTGCCGCGGCGCAGAAGGACGTCGCCGAGATCGTAGTACTGCGCGACGAGCTCAGGGCGGCAAACAAGACGGGGAACAACGGGTACTGGGCGAACGAAGTCGAGGTGATGCGCCTTGAGTCGGTCGCCTGGGTCGCGCTGGCGCAGCAGAAGAGCAGCGACGCCCTCGCACTCATGCGCCAGGCCGCCGACATCGAGGACAAGAGCGAGAAGAACATCGTCATGCCGGCGCGTCTGCTACCCGCGCGCGAGTTGCTCGGCGACATGCTGATGGAACTGAAGCGATCTGGCGACGCGCTGAGAGAGTACGAGGCCTCGCAGCTGCGTGAACCGAACCGCTATCGCGGGCTCTACGGCGCAGGGCAGGCAGCGGCGCAGTCCGGCAATCGTGACAAGGCGCGGTACTACTTTTCCAGGCTGATTGAACTGGCCGGCTCCGGCGACCTCCGCCCCGAAACGCAGAAGGCGCGCCGGTATCTCGCGAGTAATTGACCTCGCAAAGGCATGGCGAGAGTGTTTCGCAAATTGATTGATGAGCCGAAGGCTTTTTTGATTCGCGCCGCCCGCAACCCTCGGTGGTTTGGCAGAGGGCTTCAAGGGTAGCGATTATCGACAACTGGTCGGTTCCTCAGCTACTTCCCGCGTCAACTCTGTCGTCGGGCGGCTACGCTGTCTCAGTAGAGAGCTGCTATGGAGTCATATGGAACAAGGACGAATTACTGCCATCTTTCGTTACCCGGTGAAGTCAATGGCCGGTGAATTACTGGATGTTGCGAGGCTGGGTTGGCATGGCCTTGAGGGTGATCGCAGGTTGGCTTTTCGGCGACTCGCTGACCAAAGCGCGTTCCCATGGCTGAGTGCCAGCAAATTGCCGGAATTGCTCCTCTATAAAGCATTCGGGCTCGACGGCAACACGAACAGTAAGAATGGCGAGCTAGTTCCGACGCACGTTCGTACGCCTGATGGAAAGGAGTACGAGCTCCGCAGCGATGAACTGCGAGAGGAAATTTCGCGCCGTCATGGCAGTGAGGTCGAATTGATGAATCTCAAGCAGGGCATCTTCGACGAAGCCGCGATTTCGGTAATCAGCCTCAGCACAGTGCGTGGCGTCGAGCGCGAATTAGGCCGAGAAGTTGATCTACGCAGATTTCGACCGAACATTGTGATCGAAACTGGTAACGCTGAGCCGTTTGCGGAAGACAATTGGGTGGGCCGGACATTGATGTTTGGCGCGGGGAACGGCGCGTCAGCCGTCAGGGTTACGATGAGGGACGAGCGATGCGTCATGGTTAATTTTGACCCGGATACAGCCGAGCGAGATTCTGAAGTGATGAAGACTGTTGTTCGTATGAACGAGAATTACGCCGGCGTCTACGGCACGGTGGTCAGGGCGGGCGAGCTTCGTGTCGGTCAAGTCGTGACCCTGGGAGAATAGGAGACACTGCAGCGCTTCAGCGCGCTGCACACGCACGCCGTCCTACACTTCTTGCATAAGGGCGCGTGATAGCGCTTTTCTCAACCAGCTTTGCTTCGTTCGCTGTCTCAGCATGAGGAACGCCAGCTAACCTAAATGCTGCGCCTGATCGGCGACCTCCGTTTCAGGAAGAACAATGAACGCAGTGTTAAGATTTTTCGTATCTTTCCGCAGTAGCTAATGACGGGGATGCCTATGTTCTGTCCGCAATGCGGTGTTGTTCAAAGCGACGATCTGAGATTCTGTAAATCGTGCGGAGCGAATCTAGGTGCCGTACGTCAGGTGGTTGCCACGCGCGAAACAGGGGAGCCTTTCGATTGGGGCAGGACCTGGGTCGCGGAGATGTTCATGTCCGCCACCGAGAAAAAAAGACGCAAAGAGGGGATGGAGCGTCAGCGCGGCATTACGCCGGAGATGAAGCGCTACACGGAAATCAAGGCCGGTGTAATCACCGGTTGCGTCGGCACCGGGTTAGCGATCCTTCTCTATGTTTTGATGGAGGGCATTATCAGGAGCGGCAACGTCACGCAAGGCGCGGCGGAGATCCTCAGCCGTCTCTGGGTGGTGGGGGTGATTCCGCTATTTGTTGGGATAGCGCTCGTCATCAATGGCCTCTTAGTAAGCAAAAAGCTGGTTGAGATTGGCAGGCAAGAAAGAAGGACGGGGCCATGGGAAGCGGAGCCAAGGTCTGAGCAAAATGCCCTACCGGAGGCTGGACCAACGGCATTCATGCCGGCCGGCTTTAGCGTCACTGAAGACGCGACCAGGCACTTGAGTCAAACACCCCAGAGACGAGAAGCAGCGGACAAGACATGATGAAGACATTGAATGGCTATTATTTACGCTGAAACCCATCAGGAATGGCCGCTCATAGGTCCAATCGAATTCGCGCCCCGGTCAATTGCTATTTAGTGCCTAAGCAAATGAAAACTCTCCATATTTTTGCAATTGCTTTTCTCCTGTTGGCCGCTCCCGCAGCCATGGCCCGACCTTCCAGGGTTAAAGATGCCAATCGAAGCTGGCCAACCTTTTGGCGTCAGATTACGACGGCCATAAACAAGAAAGATCGCATAGCCGTACGAAAAATGATGCCCAATGATTTCTTTGATGGTGGCGGTGGCTTAACACCCGATGAGTGGTTGAAATTCATCGATGAAAATGAGCGGGCCGGCTCGTGGCGGAACCTGCGGAAATCTTTTGCCGGGGGAGCGATAGTGAACAGAGAATGGAGCGCTAAAGGCGTACCCACCGGAGTTACCAGGGACAACGCGTATTACTTTGAATTCCGTAAAGATAGGAAGTGGTATTTTGCAGGAGTAGTTGGTGACTAATGCCCGCGACGCGCAACACCTCCGGCAGCAAAACACTTCGCCTGCCACGAGCGGCGATTGCCTGCGGACTTTGTTACCGCAAATTTTGATTGCTGACCCCTGGTTGACAAACCGACGCAACAGGACTAACTTGCGCGTGCTGTAGCATCCCACAATACTCAAGTTTTCCAAAATAGAAGGAGATCCGATGTCCATACAAGTAATCCTTACTCAAGCTGGACCGCTGCCCATAACTACCAGTTTCTCGGCGCCGGGCGACGAGCCCATGTATCTGGAAGTCAATGGCTCAGTCTGGTCCCAAGCAACCGATGAATTACTCGGAATCGTCATCGCGCTTGATGGCAACGTTATCGGCGAGGCGCAAATTTTCTCAAACGGAAACACAACGCACCGGGCGGTGGTCCCGGCCTATGTTCCGGTGCAGCTCAGCGAGGGACAGCATACGCTCACGCTGTCGGCCGCGAACAATACGGTTTCTGATTACAACGATCTCTTCACCGCTGTGCTTCACTATTAAGGCGTTGCGCTGCGAATTGCCTGGGAACGACTTGGGCAACTGCGCGGCACCATCGGGCAAGCGAGCCCCGGCCAAGATGTCGTAGTCTCGTGGCACAAACTGAACTGGAACTGCCGTCGTCGTTTCTCATGGAAAGGATCTGGTCTTGCCGCAGGCTCATTCGAATTAACCGCGGTACCTGAAACTCGACCGTTGGTTGGCATCACATTTCCAGGTGATATATGTCGGACTACGGTAACGGATGCGCCGAATTCTACGACGACCTCTACGGGCCTCCAAACCCCAACGCCGTTCGAGTGCTGGGGCGGCTTGCGGCAGGTGGTTCGGCCCTCGAACTCGGTATTGGCACGGGCCGAACCGCCCTCGCGTTGCGCAGGTACTGCTCTCAACTGGCCGGCATAGAGTCCTCGCCGGCGATGCTCGCCCGGTTCGCGTTGAAAAGCGGCGCAGATGAGGTTCGCGTTATCGAAGGGGACTTCTCACGCGTTCGTCTGGCGGAGCGCTTCGACCTGATCTTCGTGCTGGTAAATACTCTCTTCCTGCTCGAGACCCGAGCCAGCCAGTCTCGCTGTCTGTCCAATGTCAGAGAAATGCTCAGCGAGGCGGGAGTGTTTGTAGTCGAGGCCTATGATCCAGATCCGGGTCTGGCCGACGATGCGGACGACGAACGGGTGGTGACCTACAAGCATGAAGTGCGCACGGCGCCAGGGATGCGGCAATACGAGGCCCGACTCTTATACCAAAGCGTGGACGAACTCGATGTCCTGGCACAGGCGGCTGGACTGGAGCTGCGAACACGTTGGGCTGACTGGGGAGGCGCGCCCGATACTGCAAACGCCGGAATGCACGTCTCTGTATACGGCCATCGCCGCGAGGCGCCACTAAACTAGACGCGAACGCGGGGCCGGCAAGAGAGGCTGTAGACAGGTGGATTCGCAAGCGCCAGCCCACTCGACCTGATCTTTAGGCGCCGTTCCTCGATGGAGCTGAGTCGTGACGTTGAGGTACAAGAAGAGGTACTGGCGTCTGATCAAACTCGTGGCGGGGCTTGGCTTGTTTTCATCGCTGTGCGGGTTTGTGGTTCTCTATTTCTGGGACTACGGATTTGCATTCCCACCCCTTACAATGGGTTTGCTAAGAGCGCCAATAGGAGACGCTTTGGCGAACGGAATGCTGTACGGCGGTGTCTTCACAGCGTTTCCGGTCTGGCTAGCGAGCGAAACCTTTGGGAAACCTAAAACACTATCCAGTCAGGCATCATCCAAATCCTTTCGCGGCGCCTAACAAAGGACGAGAAACTGGCGAAAGGATAAGTGCATGAGTAGCAAGACAGATGGGATTATCAACAGCCTTGCCGCATTACTCGTACTTTTCACGGCGATGCTCGACCCGCGCATCTCGGTTGGCCTGGCGGTCGCTTTCTTGCTGATCTTGGCGATCTATAAGTTTGGGCGGAAGGGCGAGCCATAAAGCCCGATCAGCCGCACATTCGCCAGGGTGACAGAAACAGTGTTGCGAGGCGTCGCGTGCCCGCTGCCGAGGCTGAGGCGCGGGCCGCTGAATTGAGACCTGGCGTTGCGTCCCTTCTTATTATTTTTAGCATTATGCCAACCCGGGCAGCATGCTGCGTCGATGGTTTAGGGAACTTAGGTTAATACGGAGGAAGTGTCATGGCTAAGAAGATAATTGCAGTAGTGGGCGCAACCGGAGCACAGGGCGGCGGGTTGGTTCGCGCTATCCAGGGCGATCCCGATGGCGGCTTCATCGCTCGCGCACTAACGAGAAACGTTAGCTCGGACAAGGCGAAAGAGCTGGCCCAGCAGGGCGCTGAAGTCGTCACCGCCGACGTCGATGATGTCGAGAGTCTGAAGAGAGCGTTCGAGGGCGCTTATGGGGCGTACTGCGTCACATTTTTTTGGGACCATTTCTCCCCCGAGCGGGAGATGGCTCAGGCCAAAGCAATGGCTGAGGCGGCCCGGCACGCAGGTTTGCAACACGTTATTTGGTCGACACTCGAAGATACACGCCAGTGGGTCCCGCTGAGCGACGATCGAATGCCAACACTCATGGGCAAGTACAAGGTGCCGCACTTCGATGCCAAAGGCGAGGCCAACCACTTTTTTACTGATCTGGACCTGCTCACGACGTTTCTCCTGACTTCCTTCTACTGGGAAAACTTCCTCCACTTTGGCATGGGACCTAAGAAAGGGCCTGACGGCGAGCTGGCGATTACGCTGCCAATGGGAGAAAAGAAACTACCGGGCATCGCCACCGAGGACATCGGCAAGTGTGCCTACGGCATTTTCCAAAGAGGTCAGGAGTTGATCGGCAAGACTGTCGGCATCGCCGGTGAACATTTAACAGGAGCGCAGATGGCCGCCTCGCTGGGCAAGGCAATTGGGCAGCAGGTGCGCTACCACGACGTGCCCCCCGAAGTGTATCGCAGCTTCGGTTTTCCAGGCGCCGAGGACCTTGGCAACATGTTCCAGTTCAAGCGCGATTTTGAAGCGGACTTCTGCGGCGCGCGCAGTCCTGATTTCTCGCGGGCTTTGAATCCGCAGCTGCAAACCTTCGACGAATGGCTCGCCAGGAATGCGAACCGCATCCCGCTCGAATAGCGTGACGGCCTGGTGGTTATTACTGCCAACCACAACTTCAAGAAGGGGAAAGTTGGATCGGGGGAGGGGCTCGCAGTTGACGTTTGCCTGAAGCTCGGGGAGTCCGGTTACGTACCACCGGATGGTTGGGTGAAGCATTAAGGAGGGCCAACCTCAACAGCGGAGCCCTCACAGGGTTGAATTGTTATGCCCGCATCTTCGGAAGGGCTAAGGCTGCGGCCCGCTGGTTATGCAACCACTGAACACCTGTCAGTTGCCGGTAAAGGTTAAGGGTAAAGAGCAATGTGAGCGCTAACGTCATAGGACAATTCTCCCTTTCGGTCACAAACATTCGGAAACTCAACACAAAATGATCGGCAGAGCCAGACCTCAGACTTCAGCCGCCAGGAAGCGCATGATCACCTCGCGCGGCCAACGACGATGATTGACACCCTCCCGAACTGTAGTGAGATTGACCTGGCAAACTTCCTCAGTTGTAAGTGGTCGCAGAGTCCGATAGTGGTTTCTCTCAGGTGTGGCGTCTGAGCTTGGAATCGTCGGAGAGTGACCGTTATTTTCCTTGGTTGGTTTTTGCACTTCTCACCTCTCTCATAAAATCAGGGTTGTAGAGCACCGGGGCGGGTGCGAATGGGCAGGAGGTCGGGGCTCGCATTTAGAGCCAGGTCTAAAACGGGCTGTGGTTCTCTGCCCAGCTGCGCGGCCTTTGCGCTTTGCTCGAAAGGTTCGAGACTAGCCGCCGCTACTCTCACTGATTACAAACTGCGTACCGCGTTGCAGAAAACGAGCGGACTTCAATGCCGCAGTCCAAAACCGCGCCTATTGCGTGTGCGTAAAGAGGTGGCGGTGCAGGGGGGCGTTTGGCCTGGCGGCCAATTTGACAGGGCAAAGTGACAATTCAGTCAGGATGGTTTATTCGTCGGTCAGGGCGGCGCCCGGTGCTGTCTAGAGGTCAGTCCCCGCTCAACGCCGCGCCGATGACGCCGGAGTTTTCCTCCGCATGCACGGAAGGCTCGCGCGACGCGGCGGCTGCCAGCGCCTCCACCGGGAAGATGCGGAGTTGCTTTAGTGCCTTCGCGATGCAGTAAAGCGCGACGCTGCCCTTACTCAGCCGCATCGACGACTCGGCTGGGTCGATGATGTGCACCTTCGCGCCAGTTTGCACGCCGGCCACTTCAGGCAGCGCGAACACCTGGTCTTCCGGTTGCATCGCAGCCAGTTGCTGGCCCACCTTCGCAACGCCGTCGCGGCTCAGCAAAATCATCGCGTCCGGGCGCGTGATGGCCGTGTAGTCGATCTCGCGCGGGCTGAGCACGATCTCGGCGATGCTGTGTCCGGTCATGACCGTGATGGGATAATCGTCGCGCTGCGCCGCCCACAAACCCGAGAGCAACGCCGCCTCTCCGACCAGGCGCGCCGCTGACCTGACCTTACCTCCGGCCGACCCGGCGACCACGAGCCGGAATGGCCGATCGAGTTGCGACGCGAAACGCGGGGCGATCGGGCGCGGCGCCAAGCCTGGTTTTCCGCGTTGCGTCGACGCGTCCGCGCGGTAGGCCGCCGCGTACTCCGGATAATCCGCTCGATGCAGCAGTCCCGCCTTAAATCCCAAATCGTCGAGGATAGTCGTTAGCGTCTTTTTCGAGGCCTTGTTCTTTGGAACGTAATAGGCCGTACACAGTTCCCAGATGTCGAGGAGGGCAAAACACTCGGCCCGCACCGCCTCGGCGATGCGCTCGGCGAGGTCTTTGTCGAAATTCGTGCCGCGCCAGACGTAGCCTGCGCCGTTTGCCGCCACCGTGGCGCAAATGTCCAGAGGCCGCTCCAGATTTCCGCCCGGTGTCGTGCTGGTGAAAGCGCCTGTGGGTGTGGTGGTCGAATGCTGGCCACCGGTCATGCCGAAATTGAAGTTGTTGAAGACCAGCACCGTTAGGCCAATGTTGCGGCGCGCCGCGTTAAGCAGGTGCGCGCCGCCGATGCCGGTGCCGCCGTCGCCCATGATCACGATTACCTTGAGATCGGGGCGCGCGAGCTTGATTCCGGTGGCGTAGGTGATGCTGCGGCCGTGCAGACCGTGAAAGGCGCTGGTGACGAAATACTGATCCGAGAGACCCGAGCAACCGATGTCGCTGACCAGCACCACCTTCTCAGGATCAACCTTGAGCGACATAAGCGCTGCGCTCAGGTGATCCAGGATCGAGTGATGGCCGCAACCGGGACAGAAGGGATACGGCGTTTCGTTGCGATAAGTGGACAACGTGGTGACGGTAGTGTGATCGTTCATCGAACCTCACAGTTGACGGCCGCGGTGTTTACATCCGACCTTCGCCGGACCAGAAGTTGAAAAAGGAGCGATCTCCAAGTCGCACGACCGTGTGATCCCGAAGATTGCACGATCAAATCGCAAGCTGGGATCCCCGATCTTCTTGAGTGCCGTCGGGATTGTGCCAATCCCACCTTGCCTGGAAAGTCGTCCCTGTGCCAAAGGTAATCGCTGCGCTGAGACTACAACGGGAACCTGGTGCTAAAACAAGGCTTGGGATTTTGTCGTCGTAGTCATTCGCCAATGGACTAATGCGCCCTTCTTTCAAGTCGAGATCGAATGTGATGTTGCGTGCCGGAACACGCCCCCAGTTAGTAATGACGAATTTGTAGTTGCTCCCAGAAGGTTCAAGGTCCACACGGACGTCTGCCTTTTCTTGGGCCGAAGCTACAGTCGACTGCCTACGAAGTGCCTCAAGTTGCAGATCAATTACAGTCTCTTAGTCGTTCATCGAGCAGCTCGCCGTCGACCCGGTGTAGCCTGCGGAGCAGGCGTCAGCATAAAGCCTGGGGCGTAAGCCCCGGGATCGGGTTGAGACAAGATCACGAAAGCCCGCGGAGCGGGCGACAGCCCTCACATCAAATGTATCGCTCATCATACTCAATTCCGTTTACCTTCAAGAACTGAACGAACTCATCGCGAAATGAGACCTTTCGATGGTGCTCTTTCTGGTGTGCAATGTACTGTCGAACTTCCTCAACGTTTGATTGACTAACGGTGAATGCGCCGTAGCCACGTTGCCACGAAAAATCTTCCAGTGCCGGAAACACATTGTGCATCCATCCGCTGGCGTTCGACTTTAGATCTCGCAGCACATCAGACAGCGCACGATCAGGTCGGAGCTTTGCCAGGAGGTGAAGGTGATCTTCTGTGCCATTTAGCTCCAGCGAAATGCCGCCGAGGCTTCGGACGGTGCCGCCAATGTAATCATAGAGACGCACTTGATAGGCGGGTGTGATCAGAGGACGGCGATCCTTAGTTGAAAAGACGATGTGGTAAAGAAAGTTTGTGTAGGAGTCCGACATTTCATTCTCGTTACTAAGGGCTGTCGCCCGCTGCGCGGGCTGCCGAATTGATTACAGCCTCAATCCTGGGGCTCACGCCCCAGGCTTTACGCTGACGCCTGCTCCGCAGGCTACTCAACAGTCTCCACAAACGCCTCAGGCGCGATCAACTCACCATCGACGCGGTTGAGTCCCACGACCTCGATTCCGTTGGCCAGGCGTTCGATCTCGCGCCGGTACTGACCGTGGTTTAGTTCAGCGACGACGATGCGATTGATGCCGGCGAGCGCTTCGCGGATCGACAACTCCGGAACCGGCCAAAGCCCCTGAATTGTCAGCGCCGACACCGCCTTTCCCCCGGCGCGGATCTGCGCTACGGCTTCGCGCATGCCGCCGGCCGTGATCCCGTAACTGATGAAAAGCGTTGTGGCGCCTGGCTGAAGGTCCTTCACCACCAGCTCTATCTCGGCGGCGTGATCTTCGATCTTGGCGCGGAGATGTTCGTTCAACTGGGCCACCTTCGCGGGCGCCTTCGTGATAATCGCGCGCTCGTCGTGCGTGGAACCGGTGAAGCGGACCGCGCCGTCGCCTCCGTACTGCGCCAGCGGCGGTGTGTCATCCGCCGGCAGGTACCGATACGGCAACTCCCTCGCCGGCAGTATAGCGCGCTTGCGCACCGCGGGCTTTTCATAGTTGTCGACTTCCACCGTCGTAGTGGTCATGTTTAGTTCTTTGTCGGTGAGCAGGAACACGGGGCAGCGGAAGCGTTCGGCCAAGTCGAAGGCGCGCCGCGTCAACGAATAGCATTCCGCCACCGACGAAGGCGCCAGCGCGATTGTTGGGTAGCCACCTGCCGTTCCCCAGCGCGCGAACTGCACGTCCCCCTGGCCGACGGTTGTCGCGCCACCGGTCGCCGGACCAAGCCGCTGCACATCGACGATCACCAATGGCACTTCGCCGATGATCGCCAGTCCGATATTCTCGCTATAAAGTGAAAGTCCCGGACCGCTGGTAGCGGTCATCGCGCGCGCGCCGGCCAGCGTGGCGCCGATACACATTCCGATCGACGCGATCTCGTCTTCGCCCTGCACGGCGACGCCGTCGATCTTCGGCAGTTCGCGCATCATCTGCATCAGGATCGGTGAGGCCGGCGTAATCGGATAACCCGCAAAGAAGGTGCAACCCGAATCGATCGCTCCGCGAACGATGGCCGTCGATCCGTCCGTGAATTCGCGCATGAACGTTCCTTCGCAATGGAGTTTGGCAATACCGGTGTCTGACCCGCGGGCCAATGTCACCGGCTGACTCTGGTGCAGCGATTATGAACAACCTGTCACCCAAAGGACAAGGTTTGCAGATCTCGTCAGCACCGCAGGACTTGAAATATCGGAGTATCCGAACTACTTTCGTCGGCAAAGATTGCACCAATGCACTCGGCGCAGCACGATCATAGTAAGTGAATCCGGCGAAGCTCTGAATGTGATTGAGGACCACTTACTTTCTAAATTGCCGACGCAAAAAGGGAGAGGGCCATAAATGACTACGACCAAAAGAGGCGCGGACTCGTCTGACTATCGCCAGCTGCAGGAATTGGCAGAGGACTTCTGGAGGTGGCGCTCCGAAAATCAACCAGCCTCGAGCGATGATATTCCGCGCCTGGAACGACCGCCCGACTGGATTTCCGACTGGTCGCAGCAAGCGATCGAGCGGCAACGCCGGGAGCTTGGCGAATTCACAACTCGACGGCAGGGCATTGACTCAAGCGGCTGGCCCATCTCTCAGCAGGTCGATCACCGCTTGCTTGGATCGGCGATTGCGCGAGTGCACTGGGAGTTGAACGTTACCTGTGGCCAGGAAAAGAATCCCGGATTCTACGTCGATCAAACTTTGGGACTGCTCTTCCTGCAGTTGCTAAAGCCCCCGCCGTTTGAAGCAAATCGCAGCCGCGAGATCCTCAGGGTCCTGCAGGGCTTTCGCCGGACAGTTGCCGAGGGCCAAAAGAATCTGGCTGGCCAGGCCATAAAGCCATTTGCGCTGGCGGCCATTGAGAAGCTGAGGGAAGTAAGGGCGCGGCTTACCACCGTGGCCGATACTCTCGCGCCCTTGCTTTCGGAAGTAAGTGCGTCTGAACTTCACGAAGCTAAGATTGAGGCTATTGTCGCACTCGAAGAGTTTCACGAGTGGCTCAATGCTCAGCTCCCAGCGATGTCCGAGAATACGGCCGTGGGCCGCGAGGCTTACATTTACTTTCTTAAGCATGTTGCCTTGATGCCCTTCACGCCGGAGCAATTGCTGGCGATGGCCGTCCAGGAATGGGAGCGCTCGGTCGTGTTTGAAACGGTGGAGCAAACTCGCAACCAGGGTTTGCCCGAACTGCAATTGTTTCCCGATCAGCAGGCGCAGATAGAGCGGGAGGCCATTGAAGAGCAGAAGGCACGCGAGTTTCTCGAAGCAAAGAACATTCTTACGGTGCCTGGATGGGTAAAGCACTATCGCAACCTGCCACTACCCGCCTACCTCGAGCCGCTGGCTTTCATGGGTGTCGCCGACGACCTCACGTCCGCAACCAGGTTGGACGAGGACGGCATCAGTTATATCAAGCGACCTACTCCGGAGCTGGATTATTTCTCACTGTCGATTGCCAAAGACCCGCGACCGCTGATCGTGCACGAAGGTGTGCCGGGACATTACCTGCAACTGGTTTTGGCCTGGGCCCACGAGAATCCGATTCGCCGGCGCTACTACGACTCAGGGGCGAACGAAGGTATCGGCTTCTATGCCGAAGAGCTGATGCAGCAGTTTGGTTTCTTCGACGACAGCCCCAGACTGCGCGAGATCATGTACAGCTATATGCGGTTGCGGGCTCTGCGCGTGGAAGTGGATGTAAACCTGGCCCTGGGACTGTTTACTATCGATCAGGCTGCCGCCTATCTGGAGCAGATTGTTCCCGTGGATCGGGGCACGGCCAGACAGGAGGCCACATTTTTCGCCTCATCTCCGGGCCAGGCGATTACCTATGAGATTGGCAAGCTCCAAATTATCAAGTTCCTGGCGGACGCGCGTCTCAACCAGGGAGATAAGTTCGATCTGCGAGCGTTTCACGACTACCTGTGGAAGAACGGAAATGTGCCCATCGCTTTGCTGCGTTGGGAGTACCTCGGGTTGAGTGACGAGATTGACCGGCTGGATCTGGTTTAAGAATCGAAACCATGAGGACCTCGGTGATCTTCGCCTGGTCCGGCTCTATTGAGTTACCAGCAAGTAGACGTTACCTTTGATCGTGGGGAACTCAACAACTCCGTTGGCCGCCTTTGTCGCCGAAACTCTTTTGCCGTTGTCAGTTACCTGAACAGGACGGTCAACCCGGAGACGAAAAACCGAGCCGGCCTTTGAAAGAATCCTGACCCGAGTCACTTTCTTATCAACCCATTGATAATCCAGTTCGAACCCACCGCGGGCGCACACGCCCCGGAATTCTCCCCGGCTCCATTCATCTGGCAGCGCCGGCAGCAGTTCGATCAATCCATCTTGCGATTGCAGCAGCATTTCGGTAATCGCCGCCGTTACTCCGAGAGAGCCATCAACCTGCAATGATTTGCCGCATAACGCAAACAGCTGCGAGCAACTCTGTTCCTGCAAATACCCTTTGAAGATCTTGTTGGCCCGGTTGCCGTCTCGGAGTCTGGCCCAAAGCGCCATCTTCCAGGCCATAGAAAACCCCTTGCCGCCATCGCCTCTTTCATTCAAAACTTTTTTATAAGCCTCGATTAGCGCCGGCGTTCTTTTTTCCCAAAGCACCTTCCCGGGATACAGTCCGTACAGATGCGAGAAGTGACGATGGTTCTTTTCGAGTGACCTCCAGTCATCCGCCCATTCCTGGAGCGATCCATCCGAGCCGATCTGCGGCGGTACCAATTTTTCGCGGGCCAGTTTCACCTGTTCAATCAGGGGCGATTGATTATTCAGGATCTCTGAAGCCTGCAGATAGTATCCAAATAAATCGTAAAGAATCTGCATGTCAATCGACGAACCGGCGCAGATAGTCGTGCCGGGCAGCTTGCTTCCGGTTACTTCATCAAAATAGGGTTTGTTGCCGCCGCCGTCAGGAAAATTTTCGGGCGAGGTGGAAGGGTTCGTTACCAGCCATTTTCCGTTAGGGTGCTTGACTAAGAAGTCCAGGAAAAATTGTACCGAGCCTTCGATGAGTGGATAACTCTCACGAAGGAACGCTTTGTCCTGGGTATACTCATAGTGCTCCCACAGATGCGTACACAGCCAGGCCCCGCCGACAGTAAACGTGCCCCAACTTGGCCCATCCATTGGGGCCGCGACGCGCCAGATGTCTGTGTTTTGGTGAAAGACCCAACCTCTCGCTCCATAGTGTTCGCGGGCCACCTCTGAGCCCTGATCGGTTAATTCCCTGATCAAGGTAAACAGCGGCTCGGAAAGTTCCCCAAGGTTAGCTGAATCGGCCGCCCAGTAGTTCATTTCCAGATTGATGTTAGTGGTGTATTTCGAATCCCAGGCGGGATTCATATCGTCATTCCAGATGCCCTGAAGGTTAGCCGGCTGGGTTCCCGGACGCGATGATGAAATCAGGATGTACCTGCCGAAGTTATAGGCTAAGGCAGCGAGGCTTGGATCAGGTGAGGTTCGGTTTCTTTCCTTGCGCTGGTTAGTAGGAAGGGATGAATGCTCCACCGCCGGCAGCGTTAATGAAACTCGGTTGAAGAGTTTTTCATAATCGGCCACGGCGCTCTCTTTAAGCGTCTCGTATGACTTGCCGGCGAGATGGCTAAGGTAGTTTTCAACTCTCTGGTGCTGATCCGCGCTTACGTCATGGTAATTAACAAAATTGGTAGCGGCGACAACGTAGAGCGTGACTGCATCCGCATTTTCAACGTTCAGGTCAACGCCCTTGGTTTTAATCGAGCCGCCTTCGGAAACGACTTTTAGCCTGGCCTCGTACTTTATTCTACCGGTGACGCCCAAATAGTCGGCCGATTTTCCCGTCACAATTAAGCCGTCCTGGCCCGCCGGATCCATCCTGAAATAATCCGTGCCGTAATTGGAGTGAGTTTGGTTTCTCACGCCTCTCAGATTGGCTGTGAAAGTAATACTTCCCGGCTTGCTGGCCGACAGCCGGATAACAACAACCTGATCGGGCGCCGACGAGAAGACCTCGCGTTTGTATTGGACGCCGCCAATAGTAAAGGCCGTGGTAGCTATGCCATTTTCCAGGTTGAGCGAACGCCGGTAATCAGCTACGTCTTGCCCGTAGGGGAAAAACAGATGCAGGTTGGCTAAACTCTGATACTTTTGCTGCTCAACCGGATATCCCATCAGATGCCGGCCAAATAAGTTGTGGGCCTCAAGATATTTTTCTGCAAATACCAATTTCTGGATTTCCGGCAGAACTTTGGAGCCACCCTTGACGACGGTTGAGTATGGCCCGCCAGTCCAATACGTTTCCTCATTGAGCTGGATGCGCTCCTCTGCAATCGTCCCGAATACCATGGCGCCCAGCCGTCCGTTTCCGACCGGCAAGGCTTCATCCCATTTCGCTGCTGGAGTTCGATACCACAGGTAAGTTGACGGATTAAATGCCTGGCTGCTGGCGTGTGCGGGTTGATCAGCTGTCTGCGCCAGAGAGACAGAGACAAAAAGAACTGGCAGACAAAAGAATAGCAGACGTTGGACCTTCATATGAGTCTCAGGATGGCGCCCCTACTGGCGTGCAGAGTACCGACTTTAGTCGGTCATTTCTTTCGACCTTCACCAGGGTCTGCGCCTCCCATGTCCTATCGCGAAAATAGAAGTTGCTGGCGATGATACACGACCCGACCATTTCAATATCGGGAGAAATTACCGGCGCTTGGGAAAACAATTGAACCCTTTCTTAACTGCGGCTTGGCTTTTCCTCGCGGCATAATAAGTCATCGGACCAGAGAACGTCTTCTTCAACTGCTCTGATGGCTTTGGAATTCTTGCAGGCGACCACCACACATTTTATTATCGACCTGAACCCGGGTGAAGGTGTCGGCGCTTGTGCCATCAACGTAAAAGCGCATGGCCAGACCAGTAATACGGGAACTCTGAGAATAGTCATATGAAACAGCTGCGCGCTACACTTCTTTTCGCCGGCGCACTTCTGATGGGCTTTGCGGCATTCGTACACGCGACCATCTCTGTACCTCATCTGCGGGAAGACATGGTGGAGATTAATGTGCGGCCGAGGCTCCAGGGCGCGGTGTTAGCGGGATTGCACTTCTCCACGGTCGCCATGTTTGCGTTCGCTTGCCTGGTTCTTGTGGCCGCCATCCAGTCGTTACGGTCGCACGCCATAGAGCGACTTCCGCTTTGCATCATTGCTCTTACGTATCTCGGATTCGGTATTGCAGCCTTCGTCTGGAGCGGCAGTCATCATACGCTGGGCTACGTGCTGATGGGCGTTCTCGTTCTTGGCGCGGCGGCAATTCCGAACCGGCTCTGACTCTTGTTGGTATCGTGTCCGCCGGACAATTCGGCGCCCTATAAAGTATTGCGGCCGCGCGCTGGAGGCCCGGGAACCTTTGCGACTGTGCCGACTCGGAGTATTGTTAACGAGGCAAAGAGTAAAGAACTTTTATCCCTTGTACCATGCAGTCCTTTGACAGTTGGAGTCCCCCGGAGACATGAAGGATGAGTGGCAACACACCCGCATTCGCAACCGGATAAGAATATCGCTTCCGGTCTATGTGCGTGGTCGCCTGAGCGTCGATCAAGAGTGGATGGAAATGTCCCATTTGATCGACGTGTCACCGTTCGGCGCCCGAATGAGACTTGCCAACCCCACTGAACCAGGCAGGTTTTTACATCTCACGCTACCGATGCCAAGATCCTTGCGTTGTTTCGATCACGTCGAGGACCAGTATCGCGTCTGGTCGCTGGTACGACACGTCAGACTACTCCCTCAATCTGAAAGGGCGAATGGGCAACTCATAGAAGTTGGCGTGGCTTTTGCCGGCAAGCGGGCACCGGCTAGCTTAGCAAAGAATCCCTTGCACCGTTATGAGATTGCAGAAAAGCCGAGCGGGTCCAACCTCTGGACGCCGAAGAGCGAGTCCGAGGAAGCTCTGAAGCAGCAAACAAGGATTCAGCGCAGGGAGACTCGTCACGCCATTCCGGTTGACGTCACCGTGGTGCCGTTTGGGGCCAAAGACCAAGAGCGGGCGGGCGAAGTGACCATCACCGAAAACATAAGCCGTCATGGAGCGGCGGTCCTAAGTATGATCGAACTTGAGCCCGGTCGTTTTGCTCAATTGACCAGCGCGCAATACCAGGTTTCAGTGCTGGCCCCGGTGCGGGGCCGCCATGTCGGCCCAGATGGTGTGCCGCGGCTCCATCTGGAGTTTGTCGGCAGCGACTGGCCCCTCGAAGATGTCTATTAAATTGTGCTGCCTCCTTAGTTTTTCAACTTCGACCTCATCATCCTTCAGACAGCGGCGAGCAAGATCAACGCGAGCACCTTGCTCGGCTTGACTGATTGCTCTTGCGAAATTTTCCCTTACCGGTGCCCTGAGTCCGAGAAAAATTGCGCAGCGACACTGTTCGCGCCAGTTTCGCGGGGTAAACCGCCGTTGGCGAACAAGTCGTGGCAATATTCCCAACTGTGGCTTATCGATTGCTGGTGCGACGGCGTGAAGTGGGAAGCAACATCTTTCAGCTACCGTCGTCTCCATGAAGGAATCAACTACAGGCTCCGCACCTTCGCCGGTGGCCGGGTCGCCTCGTTCTGCCGGCCGACATCCATCGCGCTGCTGTTGACAGAGCGCTGTAACGCCCGCTGCATTCACTGTGACATCTGGAAAAACCGCGGACCCGAGGACCGCCCGTCGCTGGATGAATGGCGCCGGCTACTGGCGGAACTGCGACGTTGGCTTGGCCCCGTACAGGTGGTCCTGACCGGCGGCGAGGCTCTGCTGAACCCGGACACGATCGAGGTGGTCGCTTACGGCAGTTCGCTTGGTTTATTTATCGAGGTGCTGAGTCACGGCTTCTGGGCGGACCAGTCGAAGATTGAAAAGCTGGCTGCCGCTCGTCCCGGACGTATTACGATTTCCTTTGACGGCATTGGCGAGACGCACAACCGGGTCCGCGGGCGCGATAACTTTGCCGAAAGAACTGAACAGACCATTCAGACACTGACGCGCCTGCGCCGCGAGCTTGGTCTCAAACTAGACATTCGTCTCAAGACCGTAATCATGCGTCAGAACCTCGACGATGTCTGTGCGGTGGCGCAGTTTGCGGCCCAGCGGGGACTCGAGGTCTTCTATCAGCCGATCGAACAGAATTACAACACGCCTGAAGACGCGACCTGGTTTGAGCACAGCGAAACCTGGCCCATCGACGCTGCGAAGACCGTGAAAGTAGTCGAACAATTGTGCGAGCTGAAGAAGCAGGGACTGCCAATTGTCAACAGCCTGGCCCAACTCAAGGTTATGATCCCCTATTTTCTGGATCCGGCAGGGTCGCGCGTGGCGGTTCAGTCCCACAGTGCCCACGAGCCAAAACTGCTTTGCAATGCCGTAACCACGCTGCAGATTCAGTCTAATGGAGACGTGAAAGCCTGTAGCACCCGTGAAGCCATTGGTAATTTCAGGTCCCAGCCAATCCGCACTATCTGGGCGGAACGGCCGCACTGGTGGCAGCAGGGTTGTTGCCTGGAAGAACGTCAGCGCCCTTCACCATCTGACTGACAACTTTTCATACCCTACCCATCGTTGGTCATTAGTTTTTCCAATGGTATTCCTGGCTCAATCAACTGTCATTACAGTCGCGTTTGCCCATGATCAGCCAGCTTGATCGCTGTTCCACGAGAAAGGTAAATCTATGTTCCTGTTCATGAGATGTTGCTTTCCGGCTTTGATCTTTATGACCGCCATGGCTCAGCAGCCCGTAACCAGGCCGGGAGAGTCAGACGACCTGCTGGAGCTTTCTCGGCTTGAGAAGGTCTGGAATGATGCTTACATACGTGGCGACGTTGTTGCTTTGGACCAACTATGGGGTGATGATCTGATAGTTACCATGACTGAAATGACTGTCATGACAAAGTCAGAGGCCCTGGGTCTGTCGCGATCCGGACGACTGAAATTCCCGCGTTACGAAACATCAGACATTCGCATTCGAGTTTATAACGATGCTGCGGTGGTAACTGGGCGGCTTCAGAGAACACGCAAAATCAGCGGACGCAGCGTTGATGATGATTGGCGATTTACCAAGGTGTATGTTCGGCGCGCCGGCCGCTGGCAGGTGGTCGCGTGGCAAGCTTCGACAAGCGCCAACTCGGTCCAACGGAACCATTGATATTGCGCTAATTCTTGAGGCAAACTGTTAGTCTGCGCTGGCGGAGTTGGCTCGGCCTAAAATACTTTATTGAAGGATGGCCATGGTGAAGGTCTGGTTTCTATCTGTCACTCTCTGTTGTGCTCTCCCTTTATCTGCGCTGCAACCGGCGCAGACTGTGAAGACAAAGGATGTCACGGGCGTCATCAAAAGACACGAGCAATTCAGTTCGCGGTTTGTTGACGCTCGCAATGTTGATGTCTGGCTGCCGGACGGATACGAACCAAACAAAGCGAAGCGGTATCCGGTTGTCTATATGCACGACGGGCAGATGCTTTTCGACGCAACCACGACCTGGAACCATCAGGAGTGGGGTATTGACGAAACGATGACCAGACTAATCAGCGCCGGCCGCATTCGCCCGGCGATTGTCGTCGGAGTCTGGAATACGCCAAAACGCTTTATCGAGTACATGCCGCAGAAAGCAGTCCGCAACCTGGAAGTTCGACCGCTCAAGGACGCTCCGGCAATTACACGCGAGCAGCTTGTTTCAGACAACTACCTGAAGTTTCTGGTCACTGAGTTGAAACCCTTTATTGACGCCACCTATCGGACGCGACCGGATCGCAAGGACACGTTCATCATGGGTTCGAGCATGGGTGGGTTGATCTCCGCCTACGCGATGAGTGAATACCCGCAGATCTACGGCGGCGCCGGTTGCATCTCAACCCACTGGCCGGCTGGTGACGGGATTGTGATCGACTACCTCAAGATGCATTTGCCTGACTCGCAAACGCACCGGTTTTACTTCGATTACGGAACAGAGACTCTCGACGCGAACTATGAGCCCTATCAGCTCAAGATGGATGAGGTGATGAGAAATGCCGGCTACAGGGGAGGAAGGAACTGGCTGACAAGAAAATTTGTCGGCGCCGCACATATGGAAAGTGCGTGGAGTCAGCGAGTGGAGGTTCCGTTGCTCTTCCTGTTGCATAAATAAGCGTCGGCCCTGGTTGGGGCCTTGCTCATACAGTGAAGATGTTTGTTCTGGTTCGCACCATAACTTATGCCGGGCTCTTTATCGGCCTCCTACTGATTTTTGTGCCCGCGCGCCTTTTGTCGTGGTCGGGCATCTCGCAACCTGACGTGATTGGGGTGTCGCAGGTTATCGCAATGATTGTTGGCGCCGCTGGTGCGGTGGTCGCCCTGTGGTGCGTATTCACCTTCGCGTTTACCGGAAGGGGCACTCCGGCTCCCTTCGATCCGCCCCGCCGGCTGGTGATTGAGGGTCCTTACCGCTTTGTCAGGAATCCCATGTACCTTGGGGCGGGGCTGGCGCTCGCCAGTGCCGCGCTTTTCTACTGGTCGCTGCCGCTCGTGGCTTATACGGGCTGCTTCTTGCTTGCTACTCATCTTTTTGTCGTCTTGTATGAGGAGCCGACTCTGAAACGAATCTTTGGTCGAGAGTATGAAGCATACTGCCGCGAAGTCAGGCGCTGGTGGCCGGGCGTCTGAACGGGCACAGGATACCCCCGACTAAGAATCGCTGGGGCCGGGCGCGCAGACTTCCGGCAGCGACGTTGCAGATGATGGCCTACTTTAGTTTTAGGTGTAGGATGCTGATTACTCCGAAGCACGTGGTGATCGCGTTCACATCTCTTTCGCAGGGCGAATTCAAGTATGCTTACGAGCGTCAGTTGAGCGTCACATTGGATGGTGCCCGTCTGGATCCTGGAGAGATGAAAATCAGCGACAGCAGGCCCAGGAGGAGAGGATGAAAGCTTATCTAATTGCCACCGGCACGGTTTTTGGTTTGATCGTGGTGGCGCACATCTGGCGCCTTAGTGTGGAAGGTGCGTGGCTGTTAAGAGATCCTGCGTACCTTGTCCTTACCTTGCTGGCCGCGGCCCTCTGTTTTTGGGCCTTGCAGTTATTGAGGCGACTGTCGAAATCATGACACTCGCGCTTCAAGAAGAAAGCGGTAGGTAACCGTTTAACCACAGTTGCTGATGGCCAAACGATGAAAGTTGCTTTTGGATTGAAAGCGCATTCGGGTTGGGCGGCCCTCGTTGTCGTCGGCAAGCAGCAGGGCGACTTTGTTCTGGTGGAGCGGCGCCGCATCGAACTGGTTAAGGAAGCCTGGGCGAAGCAGCCCTATCACGCCGCCGAGAATCTGCCGCCCGCAGCGGCGCACAATCTGGTCAAGCGCGGTGTGAAAGCTGCGCAGCAAATCGCGTTGCGAGAGATGCGAGCAGCCATCAGCCGGGAACGTAAGCGGGACAACGAAGCTGTGGCGCTTGCGGTGCTGGCCGGCAATCCCCTGCCGGCCTGGAGTGTCGCGGAAATTCTCGCTGTGCATTTTCGCATGCATAAGGCCGAAGGGGCGTTGTTCCGTGATGTATTGGCCCGCGCTGGCGAAGCGTGTGGGCTGCGGCTGCTGCCAATTTCTGAAAAGCTGCTGCTGAGCGAGGCCCAGCAGACACTGCAAATTTCCGCTAACGAGCTGAGAGAATTAATTGTGAGAATGGGCAAGGCCGGCGGTGCTCCCTGGGGCAGAGACCAGAAGGACGCGGCAGTTGGAGCCCTTTCTGCCTTATCGCTCACGGCCTGAACTGGATGTCAGCCAAAGTGATGGAGATCGAACAATTATCTGCGGAGCGCGCGCGCCTGATTCTGCCCCAGCTGATCGTGTTGCTCCAGGACACTGTTAACAGCGGCGCTTCGGTCGGCTTCATCCCGCCTCTGACGGCCGCCATAGCGGAGCAATACTGGTTGGAGACTTTGGCGGAATTAACTCCAGGCCGGCGTTTGTTGCTCGTGGCCAAAGATGGTGGCGTGGTGACCGGCTCGGCCCAGTTGGCGTTGGTCAACAAACAGAATGGCCTGCATCGTGCTGAGGTGCAGAAGCTGATCGTCCATTCCAGTTTTCGCCGGCTTGGAATTGCCCAGGCGTTGATGACCGCAGTTGAAAAGACAGCACGCAATGCCGGCCGCACGCTGCTGGTGCTGGACACAGAACAGGGCAGCGCCGCTGAATCGTTGTATGCGAAGTGGGGTTATGCTCGCGCCGGGGTCATTCCGCAGTATGCCCTCGATGCGAACGGTTCACTAATTAACACGGTTGTCTTTTACAAGTTGTTATGAAGGCGATGCCGTTAGAGGCTGGACCGCGACGCGCGATATGAGCAACGCATCATGCTGTGACGAAGCAAACTCGACATGCTTTCAATTAAGAATCCCAACGGATAGTTATGACAGTGTTGTGAAAATGAATTCGCCACGTTGTTCCCTTCTTAAGGTCGGGGAGCGCCAAGCATACTTCGCTCTTACAGGAGGAACCGACGCTTTTCGATGGCAGTCCTTCAAGCATTTGGCGGCTCGGCGGTAGGAAATCCCACTGGCTCGGACCTTAGAAGCATTAAAAAGCAAAATACAGTTACTTGGACTCAAGGGCCGAAGTGCCGTTGAAACAGAGCGCCTTTATCATTTGTCAGCCTCACTCAAAAACGCAGACGGTTACGAGACAGATTTGAAACACTGATATCCAACAGTTATTCTATTCGTTCCTATTCTCTCAAAGAGGCTTCCATGGCGAATTCTTCGGCGGCTCCGACTCAAATGGAATTGATTAGGCTGCCTGTCAACGAATCAGTGCAGGCTGCGCTCGACCATCTCGCAAGCAGTGAGATCGGTGAACGGGGAGCGATTTTTACACGGCGCGAAGTGGTTGACTTTATTCTCGATTTAGTCGGCTACACTTCGGACAAAGAACTTCACCGATTTCGACTTCTAGAGCCCTCTTTTGGAGGGGGTGACTTTCTTCTTCCTATCGTCGAACGACTCCTTCTCTCATACGAACGGCACTTAAATTCTTCTAAGATCGTAGCCCAGGACCTTCAATCAGCCATTAAAGCAGTCGAACTGCACCGAGATACTTTCAAAGCAACCCGAACGAAGTTATCCTCCCTCCTAGAAAAACGTGGTATCCGGAACTCAATTGCTAAGGACGTACTAGACTCCTGGCTGTTGCAGGGTGATTTTCTTCTGACGCGCTTTCCAGGAAGCTTTACTCATATTGTTGGGAATCCACCGTATGTTCGCCAAGAACTCATCCACGCTTCGCTCATGGAAGAATATCGGCGACGATTCAAAACAATTTATGATCGAGCGGATATTTACATTCCCTTCATCGAAAAATCACTCTTGCTTCTTGAGCGCGGCGGAATGCTTGGCTTCATTTGTTCTGATCGATGGATGAAGAACCGCTATGGGGGGCCCTTGCGCCGTTTGATATCGGGACGATTTAACCTCAAGTATTGTGTCGACATGGTGAACACACCAGCCTTCCATTCCAAAGTGATCGCATACCCGGCGATCACAATTGTTGAAAATGAGGATCCAGGTATCACCAGATTTGCTCGCAGACCACAAATCGATGGTAAAGCGCTTGCTGACCTCGCACAGAAATTGGTCTCGGGAAACGACTCCAATGGGGAAGTAAGAGAGATTCATGGGGTTATGCGAGGTAGTGATCCATGGCTTCTCGAGACTTCGGACCAACTCGCTGTGCTGAGGCGACTTGAATCCGAATATCCAACGCTTGAACAGGCGAAATGCAAGGTTGGTATTGGTGTCGCGACCGGAGCAGATAGTGCATTCATAGGTCTGTATGAAGAACTCGACGTTGAGCTGGATCGTAAACTCCCTTTAGCTATGACAGCCGATATCCTAACTGGCGAAGTAAGATGGGGAGGGCACGGTGTTGTCAATCCGTTTTCTGACAATGGAGGCTTGGTTACGCTCGCTGAGTATCCGAAGCTTGCGGCGTATCTCCGAAGGCATGAAGCGAAAATCAGGGAACGTCATGTATCGAAAAACAACCCTCAGAGTTGGTATCGGACAATCGATCGGATATATCCAGCCTTGGCCAAAAGGCCGAAGCTTTTGATTCCAGACATTAAAGGCGAAGCTAGCATCGTTTATGAGGGGGGGGTACTTTATCCCCACCATAACCTGTATTTCATCACTTCAGACCTTTGGGACTTGAGAGCATTGCAAGCGGTACTTAAGTCAGGGATTGCGAGATTGTTTGTTTTCATTTACTCAACCGGGATGCGCGGTGGTTATGTCAGGTTTCAAGCACAATATCTCCGCCGCATTCGTATTCCTCATTGGCAGGACATTGATCCAGCGATTAGGGATGCACTCATCACCGCCGCCGAAAATGAAGACTCTGTGGCATGTAACGCTGCGGTTTCAGAAATGTATCAGCTGACCAAGAAGGAACAAGAAGCAATCAGCGGAGACAACAAGTAGGATAACTGAATGCCGCTGAACCTATCTAATTACGACCGAAAGACTCGAGAAGCGATCAGGGCCTTTTGGGGCAATCGAGAAGCTGCCCGACAGAAGCAACTGCAGGCGGGAATGCCTGATCAAGGCAATCGGAGCGCCGTCACAGCTGGTAAGAACATGGACGGTTTTGTCGTCCTGGCTATGGACCTGATAAGGGCAAATGGATTAGCAACTGCAAGAGTTCAACGCGCGGGAAGGTTGCTGACGTTGCCTGGCTTTTTCCGTCCGACCAAGCTATGGGATCTTCTGGTCTTGAATCAAGGACGATTAGTAGCGGCGTTGGAGTTTAAGTCTCAAGTTGGTTCCTTTGGGAATAATTTCAACAATCGAACAGAAGAGGCAATTGGGACGGCAGTGGATTTCTGGACTGCATATCGAGAAAAAGCCTTTGGTGAAATTCCACGTCCGTTCGTCGGTTGGCTGATGCTTGTTGAGGATGCGCCCGGTTCGCGTGTGGCGGTGCGTGACGCTTCTCCAAATTTCCCGCTATTCCCTGAGTTCCAAAGTGCTTCTTACGTTCAGCGGTATGACACACTTTGCAAGAAGCTCGTCCAGGAGCAACTCTATACAACGGCCACGACTTTGACGTCATCGAGCAGTGCTGTGATAACCGGAAAGTACAAAACGCTAAGCGAGATGACCAGCCTAAAGACATTCGTCACCAGTTTTGCCGGGCACATTGCGGCGGAAGCGGCACGTGGGCGGTAATATCTAATCGCGCGGCCACCCGGACA
>Ga0209798_10000097_pt1 | contig 47113 bp, 37 predicted proteins | sample DOMMetBare3Fresh_FD_187475 | JGI IMG/M metagenome (GOLD analysis project Ga0209798, IMG submission 187475) | Wetland sediment microbial communities from St. Louis River estuary, USA, under dissolved organic matter induced mercury methylation -... | ecosystem: Environmental > Aquatic >...
ATCGGTGATCAGCCGGCTCTTGAGAAGTTATTTACTCACGTGCCCGCCGTTGAGAGGTTTCTAAGGGCGAACCGCCATTTTTATCCCCAGCCACACGTCCGGCTGATCGAGAGCCTTGACAGGGCCTACCGTGAATTTGGTGGGGAAAAGCCGAAACCGAATATTGCGATCGTTGATTGGGCCGGCGTTTCGACAACCGCTGAGTTTGAGATCCTGCAAGAGAGCTTTGAGGCTAATGGTTACGCGACGGTCATCTCCGATCCCGGCGACCTCGAATATGACGACCGCAAGCTGAGGGTCGGGGAATTTGAGATCGACGTGTTCTTCAAACGGGTGATCATACACGAATTTCTAGAGCGATATGACGAATCGCATCCGTTGTACCGGGCTTGCGTCGACGGCGCGGTGTGTATGGCAAATTCGTTCCGCTCAAAAATACCGCATAAAAAGGCCATCTTTGCGATCTTGACCGATGAACGGTATCAAAGGCTTTTCACTGCGGGGGAACTCGAAACGATCCGTCGTCACGTGCCGTGGACGCGGGTGGTGGAAGTCGGCGAAACAGCCTGCGATGGCGAAGACGTCGATCTTATCGAATTCATACGGCGTGAAAGGCAGCGATTTGTCATAAAGCCAAATGACGATTACGGCGGAACCGGCATCAAATTCGGTTGGGAGTGTTCCGAATCGGAATGGTATGACGCTATACAGAACGCGCTTGCGGGACAGTATATTGTGCAGGAACGCGTTGAGGTCGAGAAAACGGATATTCCAGTTTATGGCGAGGGCGAGGCGAGGATCGAGTCGCTGACAGTCGATTTTGATCCTTACCTATTTCACGGAACGGTCGAGGGTGGAATGGTGAGGCTCGCGGCAGGTTCACTGGTAAACATCACGGCGGGTGGCGGCGAAACCGGGCTTGCGATACTAACGGATTTTTAGTTACACGCAAGAAATTTAATTCGCGAGCGTTCCAGATTTAGCTATGAGCGGTGTTATTTTGGCCGCTAAACGACTTTAAGGAAGACTATCAAAATGAAAAAACTAATTTCATGGATGCTATTGATTGCCATTTATCTGGGATATATCGCACCCGCGAGCTTGATCGCAAACGGCCAGGTTATTGGAAAGGCGATGGAACAAAAGATGAAAGATACGCCCGACGGATTGAAATTTCGGCTGAGCGAAGGCGTCGAGGGTGCCGAAGCGCGCGTAAAGCAGCAACTGCCATCGACCGATCCGCTCTCGGAAGGAGACGCAAACAACCTTTTGAAGCGGATCCCGGAGATCACGGCGGCGACGGATGACAAGACCGATTTTGCCAAGCGGATCGGAACGCTGCCTGCGCCAAAAACAGGTAACAAAATACCGGTGAAATTCCCATCCGACGAAATGCGCGGCACACCAAAGGTCGACACATCTGGTCAGACCTTGCAAGTGATTCGCTACTCGCCAGAGGGCGAGATCCCGCTTGCTCCGGACCTGAGCGTGACGTTTTCGCAGCCGATGGTTGCCGTAACCTCGCAAGAAGAAACCGCTAAATACGCTCCCGTTGAGCTGTCGCCGCAGGTTGAGGGCCGCTGGCGCTGGCTCGGGACGAAGACGCTGATGTTTGACACGACAAAGCGTTTTCCGATGGCGACGAAATTTACCGCGCGGGTTCCTGCCGGAACAAGATCCGCAACGGGTCAAACTCTGGCTAAGGATGTCGTTTGGACATTTACGACTCCGCCGCCGAAGGTCGAGACGATGATTCCACAAAATCAGATCACTCGGCGCGACGCTCTGATGTTTATTTCTTTCGATCAGGAGATCAACGCTGAAGCTGTTCTGAAGACAATCTCAGTGACAGGCCAGGGCAAAAAACTTCCGATCAGACTTGCGACGCAAGCCGAGATCGACGGCGACGGCAGCATTTCGTACTACGCGAAGCAGGCTCAACCGCGGCGTTGGATCGCGTTTCGAGCGATTAATTCAGACGGTTTGACGGAAAATGCTTTGCCGGCGGCATCGTCCATAACGGTCACTGTCGAGAAAGGAACGCCGTCCGCCGAGGGACCACTGACCACCACGAAAGCGCAGGGCTTCAGCTTTCAAACGTATGGCCCGCTAAAATTCAACGGCGGCTGGTGCGGATGGCGTGAAAACAAGAATTGCTCGCCGTTCGAAACGTGGTATATGGAATTTAACAACTCGATCGACGCGTCGAAATTTACCAAGGAAATGGTAAAAGTCGAACCTGCGATTGAGGGTCTAAACGTATATCCGTCCGGCAATTACATTTATCTCCAAGGCTATAAAAAGGGTCGGACCAGTTATAAGGTTACAGTTGACGGGACGCTTTCAGACATTTATGGGCAGTCGCTTGGCCAAACGGCGACAGCGACGATCAAAGTAGGTTCGGCTGAACAGAATCTGTACGCGCAGGGCGGATCTATGACCGTGCTTGATCCGAATGCGACGCCGTCATTCTCGATATATTCCACAAACCATAAAGCGGTCAAAGTGCGTCTTTACGTCGTTGAGCCGAGCGATTGGCGCCAGTTTCAGGACTACGTGCGGCATATCAACTACGACGATGGCAAGCGTCCCGCAATACCGGGACGACTTGTATCGGATGAGGTCGTACCGATTGCTAACAAGCCCGACGAGATGGTCGAAACCCGAATTGACGTTGCCAAAGCGCTGAACGGGGGATTGGGGAACGTAATCGTTGATATCGAGCCGACAATTCGAAAGGATAAATACGACCGTGTGCGGATATTCACGTGGCTGCAGGCAACGCAGATCGGGCTTGATGCATTCGTCGATAACACGGAACTCGTCGGCTTTGCGACCGAACTTAAAACCGGAAAACCGCTTGCGGGAGTCGATCTCTCAATTTATCCAAACGGCAAATCCGTTAGTGGTAACGTTGCGGAGATTCAGCCTGGAATCATGCTCCGAGCGTGGAATTGGCTGACGAGTTGGGGAAGCAGTCAGGCAGACGAGATCCAGTCTCTGGAACCCGACGGTACAAAGGCCGCGACCGAAACCGTCGAAGAGGCCCAAACAAATCGAACCGGGGCTAATGGTATTCTGCGTTTGCAGCTGCCTGATTCTCCGTCGTCCAAAGGGCAGAATCTTCTGATCGCCAAACGTGGAAAGGACGTCGCATTCTTGCCCGAAAACACTGATTACTATTGGCAGGACGGCGGTAACTGGTACAAAAAGGGCGAAGCCGATTCGCTGCGGTGGTTTGTATTTGACGACCGCAAAATGTACAAGCCGAAAGAGGAAGTTGCAGTCAAGGGCTATATCCGCAAAGTCACGGGCGGCAAGCTCGGCGATGTCGAAGCCATCCTTGAACCCCAAACCTACGCGTGGTCGGCGAAAGATCCGCGAAATAACGAGATCTCTAAAGGCACGATCACGACAAACGCATTCGGTGCGTTCGATTTCAAATTCTCGCTGCCGGACAACGCAAATCTCGGTCAAGCGCAGATCGTTTTTTACTCGCCGGGCGGCAGCCCCGACAGTCCAACGTATTCGCATCAATTTCAGATCCAGGAATTTCGTCGTCCCGAATTCGAAGTGACATCGAAGGTCGAGACCGAGGCCCCTCATTTCGTCGGCGGTAAGGCGTTGCTGTCGGTCGAGGCGAAATACTATGCCGGCGGCGGGCTCGCGAACGCGGAAACAAACTGGACCGTGACAGCGAACGCGACAAACTACACGCCGCCGAATCGAGGCGACTACACATTCGGCACCTGGACGCCTTGGTGGAGAATTTCCGATTATGGCGAGTTCGGCGGCCGCGGATATGGCGGCGGTTCGTCGCAGTCGTTCAAAGGCGTGACTGACGCGAGCGGCAAGCATTTGCTCAAGATCGATTTCGAATCGGTCAAACCGCCGCGGCCATATACGATCTCGGCTTCGTCGTCGGTTATGGATGTGAATCGTCAGACCTGGTCGAGCTCGACCTCACTGCTCGTTCATCCGGCGGCTTTGTATGTAGGTATCAAAACGGCCCGAACATTTGTCCAGAAAGGCGAAAAGATCGAGATCGAATCGATCGTTTCGGACATCGACGGCAATCTCGTGAAAGATCGCGACGCTGAGATCAAGGCCGTTTTGAAGGATTGGGCTTTCGATAAGGGAGCGTGGAAAGAGATCACCGTCGACGAGCAGAATTGCACCGTCAAATCTGCCGACAAGGCACAGAAATGTTCATTCATCGCGAAAAACGGCGGTCAATACACTATCACCGCTACCGTTATGGACGACAAAGAGCGTTTTAACGAAAGTACGCTGACCGTATGGGTTCCGGGTGGAAAAACGCCGCCGAAACGCAACGTCGAGCAGGAAGAGGCCCAGATCATACCGAGCAAGAAGGATTTTGCGCCGGGCGATGTGGCTGAGTTGCTCGTGATCGCGCCGTTCACGCCGGCTGAGGGAGTACTGACGCTTCGCCGTGACGGTATTGTCAAAACCGAGCGGTTCACGATGAAGGATTCGTCGATCACGCTCAAGATCCCGCTCGAAGAGAAATATTTACCGAACATCACGGCCCAGGTCGATCTTGTAGGCGCCGCCACACGAACGAATGACAAGGGCGAGGTTGACGCAAAACTTGCAAAACGTCCAGCTTTCGCTAGCGGAAACATAAACCTCTCGATTTCGACCGCATCGCGCAAATTGACCGTTACGGCCGATCCCGTCGACAAAACGCTTGCGCCCGGCGGCGAGACAAAAGTAAATGTTGCGGTAACCGACTACCGCGGCGAGCCAGTCTCCAACAGCGAGGTCGCCATTATTGTTGTTGACGAGAGCGTACTCGCACTTTCGCGATATACGATCGGCGATCCGATGGACGTGTTCTACACGGCCCGCGGGGCGGGAACGACGGATTATCATTCGCGTAAGGATATTCTTTTGGGAAATCCTGATGATGTGAAGAAAAGTCCGCCACCGCCACCTTCACCGGCTACGGTCGATACGGTTTCTGAAATGTCATCTGTCGCCGTTGGCGGAGCAAATCGTCCAATGGCAAAATCTGCTGGAGCTAAGAATGATAGGTCGCGGCAGTCACGCGAAGAAAATAAATTTGCGATGGATGGCGCCGACCGTGATGAAGGTCAAGACTCGAACACTCCAATTGCCCTGCGACAAAATTTCAATGCGCTTGCGTTGTGGTCGCCGACGGTGAGAACTGATGGGAACGGTCGCGCGGTGCTGAACATCAAGCTGCCCGACAACCTGACGCGATACCGTATCACGGCTGTGGCGGTAGATGCAGGCAAACGATTTGGTAAAACTGAGTCGAATATCACGGCCAAGCAGCCGCTGATGGTGCGGCCGAGCGCGCCGAGGTTTATGAACTTCGGCGATCGTGTAGAACTGCCCGTCGTCGTGCAAAATCAGACCGACAAAGACATGGCCGTCGATGTCGCGATCCGCGCGACGAATGCGGACCTAACAGGCGGAAACCCGAACGGTGGTGAGGGTGCGCAAGCTGGTGTGTCCGCAACGGAGCGCACCCTCCCAACGGGTCGGGTTTCCGCCTCTGCAGGTAAACGAGTTTTGGTTAAAGCCAACGACCGTGCCGAGGTCCGTTTTCCGGTGAGCACGATTAAGGCAGGAACAGCGCGATTCCAGTTCGTGGCAACCTCCGGCAATTTCAGCGATGCCGCTGAGATCAGTTTACCGGTATGGACGCCGGCGACGACTGAGGCTTTTGCGACCTACGGCACGACCGACCAAAACGGCGCGGTCATCCAGCCGGTTACGACGCCGGGCGATGTGTTCCCGCAATTTGGAGGGCTTGAGGTCACGACCTCATCGACGCAGCTGCAGGAGCTTACCGACGCGTTCCTCTACCTGACAAATTACCCATACGCTTGTTCCGAACAGATCTCATCGCGAATGATCTCGATCGCCGCGATGCGTGACGTGCTTTCGGCTTTCAAGGCGAAGGAAATGCCGACGAAAGAGCAGTTGGAATCGTTCTACAAACGCGACATTGAGATCCTGCAATCGCGGCAGCGGAGCGACGGCAGCTTTGGTTTGTGGAAACGGGACAAGGAGCGATACGAGTATCCGTTTTTGACGATCCACGTCGCCCATGCGCTGGCACTTGCAAAAGCGAAGGGCTATAAGGTACCGGATGGCATGATCGACAAGACAAAACCCTATCTCAAAGACGTCGAGAAGCATTTCGATGAGTGGTACAAGAATTCGCCCGAGGTTCGTTGGACGATCTCCGCATACGCGCTCTATGTCCGCGATATGATGGGTGACAAGGATGTGGCAAAGGCTAAGAAACTGCTTGCCGAGGCCACGATCGAGAAGATGCCGTTCGAGGCGCTGGGCTGGATATTATCCGTGCTCGCGAACGATGCAAATTCGCAAACCGAGGTGCAGGCGATCCTGCGTTTCCTCAACAATCGTACGACGGAGACCGCTGCGACGGCAAACTTTGTCACAAATTACGGCGACGGTGCATGGCTCATTATGTACTCAAATCGACGTGCCGATGGCGTTTTGCTCGAAGCGATGATCAAAGCAGATCCAAAGAACGACCTTATTCCCAAGCTCGTTCGTGGCTTGCTCGATCACCGTACAAAGGGTGCGTGGTCGAATACGCAGGAAAACGTCTTTATTCTGCTGGCGCTTGACAAGTACTTCAACGCCTTTGAAAAGGTGACGCCTGACTTCGTTACCCGCATTTGGCTCGGGAATACATACGCAGGTGAAGAGGTGTTCAAGGGACGCTCGATCGACTCGAAACAGCTGAACATTCCGATGTCATATCTAGTCGATCAAGGCGGTACGTCCAACCTGATCCTCGACCGTCAGGGTGCCGGACGGCTCTATTACCGAATCGGAATGAAATACGCGCCGAAAAATCTTAAGCTCGAACCCGCGGATTATGGTTTCACGGTTTTGCGTAAATACGAAGCGGTCGATGACAAAGCTGACGTCACGCAAAACGCCGACGGAAGCTGGACGATCAAGGCCGGAGCTCGCGTCCGCGTTCGGCTGACGATGGTCGCGCAAGCACGGCGGTATCACGTCGCACTTGTCGATCCGCTGCCAGCCGGGCTCGAAATTCTAAATCCTGAGTTGGCTACAACAGAGGCAATTCCTGCCGATCAGGGCGGGAATACTGGGGTGATCGAATACGGTTCGCGGTCATACGGCCGAGGTTACTGGTGGTATCGCCAGTACTGGTTCGAGCATCAGAATTTCCGCGATGAGCGTGCTGAGGCCTTTACGGCATTGCTTTGGGAAGGCGTTTACAACTATACCTACGTCACGCGTGCGACAACGCCGGGACAATTCGTGGTCCCGCCGGCGAAGGCCGAGGAAATGTATCATCCGGAAACATTCGGACGGACGGGGACGGACTTCGTTAGAGTGGAATAAAGGTTGAAATATCCGACACAAGAAAAAGACGGTTGGTCAGAGATGGCTGCCCGTCTTTTACCTATGAGTCTGAGGTGTTGTGTTAAGATTGCTTCAATATGAGATGGATCGCGGCAGTTGGAATAACATTATTTTCATTCATACCGGTTCTGGCTCAGACGGACCTTCAGAAGCTTGTAGATACTGAACATTCGTTCGCTCGACACGCCGCGGAACTAGGCACAAAATCAGCATTTCTCGAATATCTCGCTGATGACGGGCTGGTTTTCGTTCCCGACAGGGCCAACGGCAAAACGTTCTGGAACGGCCGCGACCCGTCAAGCAGCTTGCTGTCGTGGGCGCCTAATTACGCAGATATTTCGGCAAACGGCTTACTCGGTTATACAACCGGAAACTGGGAATATAGGCCAAAAGGCAAAGAAGATCAACCGGTTGCTTTTGGCGAATTCATAACCGTCTGGCTCCGGCAACCGGACGGACGATACAAATTTGTGATCGATATTGGTATCAGCCACGCCAAGCCGGAAAAGTATTCGACAGAATGGACGACCAGCCTTCTTAAGACGAAGGATACCAATGAAAAGAACAGTTCGGCGGCTGATGCCACGACTGGATTTTACAATGCAATGGCCGGGAAGAGCATTCGCAAGGCGTACGAGATGTATGCCGCTGAAGAGGTTCGCTCCTTTCGCGAAGAAAAGGCACCGACGTTGGGGAAAAAGAGCTTACTTTCCGCTGTAAAGGATGACAAAGCGACCTATTCCCTCGGCAGGCGAAGCTCATTTTTTGGATCAGCTGATATTGCCTATAACACGAGCTTTTACACCCGAATTGTCGGCGGAAAGATCGTCGAAAAAGGCAATTCGATGCAGATATGGAAGCTGATCGACGGCAGATGGCGGATTGTACTGGATATATTTAAACCTGTTCCGTAATCGTTCTCGGTGACCTGTGTCCGAAATCTAGTGATAAATACATACGAAAAAGTGATCAAAATTCTGCGCGTCGAGGCTGATGCGGTAGCAAACGCCGCGGCCAAACTCGACCAGAAAAGTGTCGAAAAGGCCCTCGAGCTGCTCGTCGGCTGCAAGGGCAAGGTCGTCGTCGTCGGGGTCGGAAAATCGGGCGTGATAGCGCAAAAGATCGCTCAAACACTCACCAGCACAGGAACGCCAGCGGTTTTTGTGCTCGCTTCGGATGCACTCCACGGCGGCCTCGGCGTGGTTGTTAGTGGTGATGTGCTGATCGTTCTTAGCAATTCGGGTGAAACGGACGAGATACTCGCTTTGGTGCCAGCTATCAAACTGCGCGGCGTCTCGATCATCTCGATAATCGGCAATCTCAATTCGACGCTCGCCGATCATTCGGACGTAGTTTTAGACGCCTCAGTCGATAAAGAGGCTTGCCCGTTGAATCTTGCTCCGACGGCCTCGACAACTGTCGCTTTGGCGATGGGTGATGCAGTGGCAATGGCCCTGATGGAATCCCGCGGCCTGACGGCGGAGGATTTTGCCGTGAATCACCCGGCCGGCCGCCTTGGCAAGCGGCTGACGCTGCGGGTTTCAGACCTTATGCACCCGAGCCCAAACGTTTCTCCGGTCAGTGGTTGGCTCGAGGTTGTCAAATCGATCTCTACCCATTCGCTCGGGGCCGTGAATGTCGTTGATGAGAATTTAACGTTGCTCGGTATAGTAACCGATGGCGATCTGCGGCGGACAATCGAAAAAACCTCAACTGACAATCTTTCTATTCTCGCTGCAAACGATATGATGACCCGATCGCCGATCTCGGTTTCGCCCCATACTCTTGCGTTCGAAGCTCTGCGGCTCATGGAAGACCGGCCATCGCAGATCTCGGTTTTGCCGGTGGTTGATGGCGACGGAATGTGTGTCGGCCTTCTACGGCTGCATGATGTTGTGAGGAGCGGGCTGTGATTGAGAGACAACGAACAACTAAGTGTTTACCAATAACATCTGAAATGACTTGGCAAGAAATATTGATCGAAGCCGGAAAGTTGAACGATCACAATGACGATTGTATGTCTTTGTCGGTAGATGAGAGATTTTTAATTAGTGGTGCATTATTTGCCGAAAACGACCATAAAATAATTTCAACATTTCCTGCCGGTTTAAGTGACAGGGAATTTAAGGAGCGTTTATATTTTGGCCGTTATGGCGAGCATTTACCGGATGATTTCTTTAAGGACGAGGAGAAATAATGTATAAGCGAGCGTTTACCACCGCGTTGGCGTTTCTTTTGTTTTGTTCAGCGGCGATGGCGCAAAAAGCCGAGATCACGGTGAGTCTTAACGAAGCATTTTTCGACGCACTGCTCGATTCTACTTTTCAGAATTTTGATCCGCCACAGTTCTCGATAGCTCAGAATGTAGTTCAGATCAGAGACACCAAGACGCAGAGTCAGGCGATTGTGTTTCCGGGCGCGCCTTCAAGTTCTTTCAACTCGTTTTCCGCGTTTCCGCGGCTCAACGCGAGATCAACGGGTTGCAGCGAAATGGTCAAGATCCTGCGTGAGATGAACGGAGTTCGGACCGCGGTTCGATTTCGCGATGGCAGGATATTTGTGCCGCTTGCTTTTTCAGGAAGCTATGCTCCGCCGTTTGTCGGATGCGTTGACTTTGCAGGCTGGGCCGAGACAAATATCGATCTTGAATTCGATCAGAACGGCCAACGACTCATCGGACGTGCACGCGTGCTAAAAGTAAATCTCAATGGCTCGGGCGGCGTTGGGGGAACAGTGATCGCAAAGCTGATTCAGTCTTCGATAGACAAAAAACTCAATCCGATCGAGATTATGAGCCTGGACAAGATCTCATTTGGTATTCCGGTCCAAAATGCCGGAAACCTAAGAATGAAGGCCGTGGGTGTTCGGCCAGAGGTCGGGCTTGGTTTTCTCAATATTCACGTCACCTATAGCTTTCTTAAGAGTTAAGCAAAGCCCAACTTTAGTAGATCAAACGCTTTAGGAGAGATGCGTTCGCGGGGAATGTTTACTATTCTCTAACCAATGAACGCACCGCTCGTCGCCATTATTGGCCGTCCAAATGTGGGGAAATCCACACTATTCAATCGCCTCATCGGCCGTCGAAAGGCGATCGTCGGCGACGAACCGGGCATTACCCGCGACCGGATGTTTGGTGAGGTTGAGTGGAAAGCCAAGACATTTCGTCTCGTCGATACGGGCGGCATAGTGCCTGACGACGAGGCCATTATTCCTACAAATATTTTCAAGCAAGCTTCGTTCGCTATCGAAGAATCGGTAGCGATCATCTGGGTTCTCGATTCGCGTGCCGGCGTGACTCCGCTTGACGAAGAGCTCGGCGTTTTACTGCGTAATACCGGTAAACCCGTAATTATCGCCGCCAATAAGGTCGAATCCAAAACCGTCGAAAACGAAGCGGGAGAGTTTTACCAGTTCGGTTTTGAAATGTCGCCGATCTCGGCGGAGCACGGCACAGGCATCGGTGATCTGCTTGATATGGTATTTGAGCATCTCGAATTTAGCGACGAGATCGAGGAAGAGAAACAGACTGAGATCAAACTCGCGATAATCGGCCGCCCGAATGTCGGTAAATCATCGCTGCTCAATAAGTTACTTGGCGAGGAACGCGTGATCGTGTCGCCTATTGCTGGAACAACTCGCGACTCGATCGACACGCATCTTACGGTCGACGGACAAGATTATTTACTCATCGACACTGCGGGAATTCGTCGCAAGGGCAAGACAACCGAGATGGCGGAAAAACTCTCAGTCATAATGGCCAAAAAATCGCTTGAGCGAGCGGATGTTGCCATATTGGTGATCGACGCTGTCGAGGGTGTGACCAATCTCGACGCAAATATCGCGGGCTATGCCGTCGATTCGGGCTGTTCGGTGATTATAGTTGTTAATAAGTGGGATGCCCTTGAAGAAAAGGAAACGAACACTATCTATGAATTTGAACGAAGCTTGCGAATGGCGATGAAGTTCCTCGACTGGGCGCCGATTGTCACGATCTCTGCTCTGTTGGGCCAGCGTGTCGCGAAGATTCTACCGCTCGTCAAGCAAGCCAACGAAGCTCGCAACCTTAGAATTCAGACGTCAAGGCTCAATCGATTTTTTGAAGATAAAATTTCGCAGCCTAAAGGCGGCGGTACGCCCGCACCCGTAAAAGGCGGCGTTTCGAGGCTGAAGATTCAGTTTTTAACGCAGGCCGGGCTTCGTCCACCATTGTTTATTCTTTTCACATCCGGAGGCAAAGCGGGGTTACATTTTTCGTACCTTCGCTATATCGAAAATCAACTGCGGGAAGAATTTGGCTTTTTTGCTACGCCGATCCGGCTTGTTGAACGTCATAAAACGAAAAAGAAATAGCAGAACTCGCGAGACGCACAAGCATTCAATACCGAGCAAGGAATTTCAATTTTTTAGGGTTGTTTTATACAATGGGCTAATCGTAACTGCGAGTCTGCATCTCGGCGATAGAATTTTATGGAGCTGTTTTTGCTAATAACCAGATTGGCTCTCGTTGCGGTTTTTGGTGTCGCGGCGGTAGCAAAGCTTTCAGATCCGGCCGGATCGGAGAAAGCTCTTGGTGATTTTGGCGTGCCAAAGCCGTTGGTTGCACCGATGGCGTATCTTCTGCCGATTGCAGAGCTTCTCGTCGCGGGCTTGCTTTTATTTGTCGAGACATCATGGTTTGGAGCGATCGGCGCGGCGGGCCTTTTGTTAATTTTTACACTGGGTATGCTTTACCAGATAGCGAAAGGGAACTCACCCGATTGTCATTGTTTTGGACAAATACACAGTGAGCCCGTTGGCGTGACAAGCGTATTGAGGAATGTCGCCTTGCTGGCTCTCGCGGCGTTTCTATTTGGACAAGGCAGATCAGCTCAGGGTTTGAGCCTTGTAAATTCAAATCAAGATATTATGCAATTTCTTCTCGGTTTAGCAGTGGTGCTGCTGCTTGCAGCGGTTGTTTATTTCCTTAAGAGGATTTCGGAACAGCAAACGCAGATAATTCGGCGTATCGAGATCATGGAGCTTGTTGCGAGAGAGGACGGATCCGTAACACGCGACGAAGCCGGAGATCCGCACGAAGGACTGCCCATCGGCGCCGTATTTCCAGATATTGAGCTCCCTGATCTGAACGGCGAAACGGTTTCGCTCGAAGCCCTGAGGTCGAACGAAATGCCGGTATTATTTTTCTTCGTAAGCCCTGCATGTACCCCGTGCAAAGCGCTCGTTCCTGAATTCGATCAGTGGCAAAACGAGCTTACGGGTAAGGTAAAAGTTGTCTTTGTAAGCAACGGAAAACCGGCCGAGAATGTCGAGAAGTTCGGTGGTAGCGAGCGAAAACAAATTTTGATTCAAAAGGAACGTGAGGTTGCGGAACTGGTCAAAGCCCAATGGACGCCGACAGCTGTTTTGATGGATCAAAATGGGCGGATCGCCAGCCACGTAGCAGCGGGCGATACGGCTATACGTGAGCTGGTCGAACGCATCAAGGCCGAGGACCTGACGAAGGACTTTACATACATTACGAGCGGCAACGGGCATTCGCACCACATCAAGATCGGCAGCGAAATTCCCGAGTTTTCATTGCAGGACATCAAGGGAAATGAGATCGATGCATCATATTTTGAGGATAGACAAACCCTGGTGGCATTTTGGAGCCTGACTTGTCCGTATTGCATCAACATGATGGACGAACTTCGCGAATGGGATAAGACTAAAGGGGAAAATGATCCCGCGCTTATCGTTTTTTCAGATGGCGACAAGGCGGCGCACGAGGAATTTGGACTCCGGTCGCCAATCGTCCTGGACGAAGGCCACAAAACGGCGGCTGGTTTCGGAATGTTTGGTACGCCGTCTGCAGTTCTGGTGAATGAACAGGGTAGGATCATTTCCGAGACGGCAGTCGGCGCGCCCGATATCTGGTCGTTAGTCGGAAAAAAGAAATCAATTTAATCCGTTTTAGATGACACAACCAATTGACTGGACAATATCCGCGAGCGACGGCAAAGCTCGGGCGGGAACACTTACGACCAGGCGCTCGGTAATCGAGACGCCTGTTTTTATGCCAGTCGGAACGCAAGGCTCAGTCAAAGGCATTCGATTCGAATGGCTCGAATCCGAGCTCGACGCACGGATCATTCTCGGAAACACATATCATCTCTTCCTGCGGCCCGGCGTCGAAGTCATTCGCTCAATGGGCGGTCTTCACAAATTTACAACGTGGGATCGCTCGTTCCTTACCGACTCAGGCGGCTTTCAGGTGTTTTCGCTTACGGATCTGCGCAAACTAACGGAAGACGGCGTCGAATTTCGCTCGCATCTGGACGGCAGCAAGCACTTCTTATCGCCGGAAGTCTCGATGAAGATTCAGGCTGCGCTCGGATCTGACATCGTTATGGTCTTTGACGAGTGTCCACCGGGCGACGCTGGATTCGATGCTACTCGTTCGAGTTTGCAAATGACGGCACGTTGGGCCCAACGATCAAAAAAAAGGTTCGACGAACTCGCCGTTGCGGAACGAAAGGTGGTCGCGAATGCGCCTGACCTTTCTGGCAAAGCAGCTCTATTTGGCATCGTGCAAGGTGCGGGACACTTGGATTTACGTAAAGAGAGCCTGGAAAAAACGATCGAGATCGGTTTCGACGGCTATGCGATCGGCGGTCTGAGCGTCGGCGAGGAAAAGAGCGTGATGTATGAGGTTTTGGATTTTGTGGCTCCGCAAATGCCAAGTGACGCACCGAGATATCTGATGGGCGTCGGCACGCCTGAGGACCTAATCGAAGCTATTAATTGCGGCGTCGATATGTTCGATTGCGTGCTGCCGACACGTAACGGCCGAACGGGCAGCGCTTTTACGTCGCAGGGAAAGCTCAATATCCGAAATGCAAAATTCGCATCGGATTCGCGGCCTCTTGATGCTGCGTGCAGCTGCTCCGTCTGTCGCCGGTATTCGCTCGGATATCTTCGACACCTATATCAGGCGGGAGAAATGACGGCGTCGATCCTGATCTCGCATCACAATTTGGCTTTCTTCATGGATACGATGAAAAAAGCGAGAGAAGCGATTAAATCGTTGACTTTTCAGTCGTTTAGAAAGGAGTTTTTGGCCGGGCTCAGTGAGAACGATGCAAGCGGCGTTTGATTAAGCTCGCTTAAATGTATATTATTTTCCTTTTGTCTTTAGGCATCTTTACCATGAATATTTACCTTTTTCTGTTTCAGGACGCGGCCGGCGGTAGCAGCATTATTTGGACGCTGCTTCCATTTGTATTTATTTTCGGAATTTTTTATTTCTTAGTTATCATGCCGCAGAAAAAGCAGAAGCAGCAGCTGCAGGAAATGATCGCGTCGCTCAAGATAAATGACGACGTTGTCACAAACGGGGGCATTATCGGAACGATAAAGGAAGTTAGAGAAACGAGCTTTATTATTCAAAGCGCCGAAAAGTCGTTTCTCGAAATTGGAAAGAGCGCGGTTGTGGGTAAAAAGCCGGAATAGCGGTTACAAAAGTATAAGCAGTTAACTAGTAATGAAGAATACCGGATTGTGGATCAGAACGGCGATCATTGTCGCTATCACTCTTGTTGGGATCTATTTGGTCTTTGGCCCTCGTCATTCGCCAACGTCGAGCGATTTTAGCTATCAGGGTATCAAGGACAATCTCGCCAAAAACATCAATCTCGGCCTCGACCTTAAAGGCGGCTCGCATCTCGTGATGCGCGTTAAGACTGACGATTACCTTAAGACTTTGACCGAGAATAACGCCCAAGCCGCTCTAACAGCTGCTCAGGATGCCAAGTTGCCGGCTACAAGTAATTCGATCACGGCGGAGAATGGTAAATACGTCGTCGGCATTGTAGTTTCCGATCCGGCACAGTCGCAAAGCGTCATCGATGAGGTGAAAAAGAAAGTTGATCTTTCGAATTGGACCGAATCTTTGGATGGCAACACTATAACATGGTCGCTTCCGGCCCAGACTCAAGAGGTTTTGAAGCGTCAGGCAGTTGATCAGGCGTTAAAGATCATTGAAAGTCGAATTAACGCTTTCGGTGTAAAGGAACCCACACTTCAGAAGCACGGTGCTGAATCCTCGGGTCAGATATTACTTCAGATGCCGGGTGTCGACGATCCGGAGCGAGTTAAGAATCTAATCGGAGCCGAGTCCAACCTCGCACTTATGAAGATTGTCAGTCCGCCCAATCCGTCGCCCGTAACGACCTACCCCACCGAGGACGCGGCAAAACAGTCACTGGGCGGGACCATTCCGCCTAACCGCCGAATCCTGCCCTACTCGGAGCGCGACGAACCGACAAATGCAACCGCTACTGATCCGAATAAACAGACGAAGTATGTAGTTGTTGAATACCCGGCTATCGTGGATGGCAGCGAACTTCGAGAGGCTAATGCGATCTCGCGAACCGGCAGCGATCGGGACTTTGAGATCGGTTTCTCTTTGAAGCCGGCTGGCGCCGCAAAGTTTGGCGACTGGACTGGAAAGAATATCGGAAACTATATGGCTGTGGCTTTGAACAACGAAGTCAAATCGGCTGCTTATATTAAAGGACAGATCTTTGATCAAGGGCAAATATCAGGCCGTTTTACAAAGGCGTCCGCAGAAGACCTCGCTCTGACACTGAAGTCAGGGGCATTACCCGCAAAGATCGAGTATCAGGAAGAACGAACGGTCGGACCTAGCTTAGGAGCAGATTCTATTAGGGCCGGGGTTGAAGCGTCTGTCGGGGGTATGATTTTCGTGATCATTTTTATGCTCTTTTATTATCGAGGAGCAGGTGTAAATGCAGTTGTGGCTTTGCTCCTCAATATGCTGCTGACGATGGCAGCCTTGATCACGATCAAATCGACTCTGACACTCCCGGGAATTGCCGGGCTAATCCTTGGAATAGGAATGGCGGTCGACTCGAACGTTCTTATTTTTGAGAGAATCCGTGAAGAGCTGGGCGCGGGAAAGGCGGTAGAGTCAGCTATAGAACAGGGATTTGACCGGGCGTTCATAACGATCATAGACACTCATATTACGACGATCCTCTCGTCGGCCATTCTATATCTTTACGGATCGGGACCGATCCGCGGATTTGCCGTGACGTTGGTTCTTGGATTGCTGATTAACCTTTTTTCCGCGGTTTTTGTTTCGCGTACGATCTTTATGTGGGTTCTCGAAAGAAAGACGAAAATGGAGAGCTTAAGTATTTAGGCAGTTTTACGAAAGATGCTGGAAATTTTCAAAAGTATAAATGTAGATTGGATGGGCCTCAGAAAGCCTCTGATCTTCTTGTCGATTGCTGTCCTGCTTATAGGGTTGGGCTCCGCCGTTGGGCGTCAATTTACGGAGGGCGGAACCGACGCATTCAATCTAGGTGTTGACTTTCAAGGTGGAACCGTCGTTACTGCTAAATTCAAGCAAAGGCCGGCTGCTGACGAGATCCGTTCGGCGTTGCAGTCCGTCGGTGTTACGGAAGCCGTAATTCAGGACTCTACCGATAAAACCGACGAAGTCCTTATAAAGGTTCCGAATCTCGGTAAACGAGACGAATGTCCTAATATCGATGAAGCAAGTCGGTGTTTTGTAAAAAAAGGCCTCGACACATTTGGTAAAGAGGCCGAAGGTGCAACGGCACTCAAGGACGATGAGGCCGCAGTATATAAGATTGTTGGTACGGATACGGTCGGGCCGGTCGCGAGTGAACAGCTTCGAAACCAAGCGATCATAGCTACACTTCTCGGCATGGTTGGCATTTTGCTTTTTATTGCATTCCGTTACGATTGGACGTATGCCGCCGGTGCGGTTATCGCGGTGTTCCATGACGTTTTGATCACCTTAGCTTTCTTTTCAGTGTTTCAATGGGAGATCAGTCTGACGGTTTTGGCCGCCTTGTTAACTCTAGTTGGCTTTTCGGTAAATGACTCGATCGTTATTTTTGACCGAATTCGAGAGAATCTTACGCTTCATCGCGGTGAATCGCTCTACAAGCTTACTAACCAGTCCATAAACCAAACGATGTCCCGAACCATCGTTACAAACGGACTTGTGTTCCTTGCGGTTTTGGCACTCGTTCTGTTTGGTGGTGAGGTTCTAAGAGGGTTTTCGCTGGCGCTTTTTGTGGGCTCTATCACGGGAACTTATTCGACAATCGCTATTGCAAGCCCAATTGCGATCTGGTGGCAGAGTAAATTGGGCGATTCGCGTGTGAAGGAAGTACTGGTGCCGCAGACTGGTGAAAAACTTGCATCGTCTGCGCGGCGTTCCGTGACCCGACGGCCGGTAACACGGTAGGAAGTTAACCTCCGCTCTGTGCATCGATTAACGCAGCTGTTTTCCTGATTAGTACGTCGGAAGACCGGACACTCGATGTAAAAAGGATGAAATTAAGTTGAAATAAACAAGATTATTCTTGACTTTCATTTAGTAACCTTTTAGACTTCTTTTCGTTGCTGGTCAATTAAACACTTTGGTAATCGCTTTGTTTTGGGTTTGTCCTTTTAAACTGAAGCGGGGTTTGCAGGACTTGTGCGTGTTTGAACGCCAAAGCACAATGTCTCTGCACAAACCTAAAACTGGAAATCGTTTAAAGCCAGGTTGGGATTGAAATCAAAAGGATTTATACCAATTACAACGTCAAGTTTTGTTTACTACATCTAACGCAATTATAAGGTTTCGTAACCCTTGACCTAACATTGGCACCGGAAAAAGGGAGGAATTAAGATGCTTGATCAATTAGTTGAATCAAAAAGTCATTTGGACGAGGATAAGCGCCGAAGCAGTTTCATGCTTATCACTCTTATTATCGCGATCGGCGGAGTTCTAACCGCCTGGGGCGTGGACTTGTTTAATAAAGATTTCGGTATGGGCGGCGATGACCTCGCGCTTACGACTTTAGTCGCGCCGGTTCCGGTTCCTGATGAGGAGCCGCCGCCGGAGCCGGAAAGAAAGCCTGAACAAAAACAGCCTGACGTCGACGTCCGGAAAGAGCTGATCCAGAATATTTTCCAGACGCCGGTGAAACCGCCAGATGTGACTAGTGTCACCAGAAACGCGGTGAAGGAAATGCGTCTCGACCGTATGACCAAACTTGGTAGTAATGACGCGGATACGGGTGCGAGGGTAGATCCCGGTGTATCGCGTGTTGTGAATTCGGGAGGCACAGGCGGTCTCTCAACGGGTACAGGTACTGAGCCTACGGGTGGAGACGCGCAGCAGCCGCCGCCACCACCACCGGTGAAAAAAGCACCGCCGAAAACAGTTTCTGGAGGCGTTCTAAACGGTAAAGCAACCAGTTTGCCCAAACCAGCCTACCCGCCAGCGGCAAGAGCCGTACGTGCAGGCGGAGCGGTCAGCGTTCAGGTTTTGATCAGTGAAAGTGGCAGCGTGATTTCTGCTAGTGCGGTTAGCGGCCATCCTTTGTTAAGAGCGGCAGCAGAAGGCGCAGCGCGTGGAGCGAGATTTAGTCCGACACTTCTTTCAGGTCAGCCGGTAAAGGTTTCGGGCGTCATTACCTATAATTTTGTCCCCTAACGGGACCAAGGATACGATGGGAATGGCCGTTAAAGCCATTCCCTAAAACGTTTAGACAATCGCAATATTAAATTTTTTTGATTTCTTTGGAGGAAAAATCATGACATTTTTAGGCAGCCTGATCGCTACGGATATTTCGGGCTTTTATTTGATGTTCGCCGAAGGCCCAGGTGTTTCGTTCGGCATTTACGATATCGCAAAGAGTCTGACCATTCCGGGTTGGGGCGTTATCATCACACTTCTGATCCAATCGGTGTATATGATCGCCGTCGGTATCGAACGCTGGCTGACATATAACAAGGCTAAGCAGCAGTCACGGCAGTACGCACCTAAAGTGGCTCAGGCACTTAAAAACAGTAACATTGATGAAGCCATTAATATTGGCGATAAGCACAAAGATTCGCACCTTGCGATGGTTGTTTCGTCGGGCCTGAAGGAATTTGCGGCCCACCAGGGTAACACTGACATCTCGGCTGACGAGATGGAGGCGTCCAAGCGTGCTCTCGAGCGTGCCATCGCCGTCAAGACCGCTGAGCTCAAGCGAGGCCTTTCAGGCTTGGCAACGGTCGGATCGACGGCTCCGTTCGTCGGACTGTTCGGAACGGTCGTCGGTATCATTGGTGCTTTCCAGGCCCTGCGTGCTAACGAGTCGGCTGGTATCGGCGCGGTCGGCGGAGCTATCGCCGAGGCCCTCGTCGCCACCGCTTTCGGCATTCTCGTGGCGATCCCGGCTGTTTGGCTGTTTAACTATTTCACCAATAAGGTGACTAGCTTCAGCGTCGAAATGGAAAATTCCGCGTCGGAACTTGTTGATTATTTCATTAAGCAACGGGCCAAAAGCTTGCGCGGATAATTCCAAATTCTTTTGTAGAATTAATGTCGTAAAGAGAGGTTTGCTATGAGCATGAAGATCGGTGGAACCGATGAATATAACTCGGATATCAACGTAACGCCGATGGTTGACGTGATGTTGGTGCTATTGATCATTTTCATGATCGTGACGCCACTACTTCAACAAGGCGTCTCTGTTAATCTTCCGCGGGATATGATAAGCCCTGACGAAGATGGCGATATAGCCAAGGATACGTCAGTTATCGTGGCAATTCCCGACAATAGTAATTTCTACATTGGAAAGGAACAATTTCCGATCGACGCGCTGGGCGATGTGATCAAGCGGCGAATGGAAGGAAAAACGCCCGAGAAACGGATCGTTTACATTAAGAGCGGCGTCGATGTCGATTACGGGCGTGTCGTGCAGGCAATCGATACGATACGGAAGCAGGACATCGACAAGATCGGGCTGGTAGCCGACAAAAAGAAAGGTGTCGAGGCGACTAATTAGCTTTAGTAATTCGCTGATTTTGCTGGGTTATAAGGAAGGATAAGTTTATGGGAATGTCAACGGGTAGCACTTCTGGCGATGCCGTACCACACATTAATGTTACGCCTTTGATCGACGTGCTTTTGGTACTGCTGATCATCTTTATGGTCATCACGCCGCTTAAACCTAGTCGTTTTGAGGCGAAGGTACCGGCGGAACCAAAGGACGAACCACAAGCCAATGTTAAGCCCAATCCGCTAACCTTGGTGGTTGCAATAAGCAAGGAGACGAAGGGTATAACCCTTAACAACGAAGCTTTTGGAGATGTCTCTGACACCGACAAATTAGCAGGCAAGCTACGTGAGATTTTTAAGGAAAGGGAAAACAACGGCGTGTTTCGTGAGGGCACGAACGAAGTTGAAAAAACGATTTTTATTAAATCGCCGAAATCCGTCAGATATGGTGACGTAGTCCGGGTTATTGACGCCGCTAAGGCGGCCGGAGCGTCGCCGATCGGGCTGCAGATAGATGATTTAGCAGATTAATTTTAGTCGTATACCACGCGTCTGCGGCGTCGATGCCCAAAGTCGTGTCTCGTGTGGTTATGACGGTGAATGGAGTCAAATGATGAGATTCTCTCGTTTAGGGGTTTTTGTTCTTTTAACGGTAACAGTTTTAATTGGAACAAACTGCTCCTACTACAACCGGGTAATTGCCCGTAAGAATTTGGTGGACGGTTCCAAGGCTTATAAGGATCGTAAGTTCCCGGAAGCTGAGCAGCTCTTTAGAGACGCCGTATCCAGAGATCCGAAGGGTGAAAACACTGAGGGCCGGATGGCGCAGCTTTTTCTTGCGAGAACGCTCCACTCGGAGTTCATAGGCGATCGCAAAAATACGGCCAAAGCCGAAGAGGCGATTACCGAATATCAAAAAGCCCTCGCTTTGGACCCCAAAGACCAAAGTTCGTATAAGGCGATCGCTAGCCTTTACGAAAATCTGCAAAGAAGTGATGACTGGCTCAAATGGGTAACCGCCCGATCGGCAAACACAACTATACCACCTGAACAAAGGGCCGAGGCACTGACTTCTTTGGCCGCAAAGAAAAACAGCTGTGCTAACGATATCACTGATACGGAACAGACCAAGAAGAAAATTACTAAGGATGGAAAACCGGCGTATCAGCACGTAAAGCCTGCAAACGCGCAAGATTACGAGAATCTTAAGAAGTGTATCGAAGAGGGTACCCAGTTAATCAATCAAGCAATAGCTTTAGAAAGCGATCAGTCGAAAAATGCCCGTAACATTGATGTCAAAGCACTTCCGGACGAGCAGTTAAAGTCGAGTCTTGATTTCCTAAAGGTTTTCGAGTCTGCACGTTCGTACAAGACCAGCTTGTTGTTTCAAGCGTCTTTTCTTGCAGAGATGGAGGGCCAAACGGTTGAGCATGACCGTCTGAAGAAGGAAGGCGATGAAGCAAAGGCAAAGTTCCTTGAGTTAAGCGACGTCGTGAAGAAGATTCAGGCAGAAATCGACGAACGCGTTGCGGCTAAAGAAGAGGCGGGTAAGGGCGAAAAAGCCAATAAAGACAGCGAAGCGAACAAAAAATAGGCTCGATTTTTCTTTCCAACTTGGTGATGCTCAATTACAATTGATTGGGCATCGCCTTTTGTTTTCAGCCTAGTTGGCCGGTTGAGCAACGGGAACTCGTCAAAGAAATGATCCGCATTGAGGATGTAATCGAAAAAGTTCAGGAAAATCGGATTGGTGCCGATACTGACCTGATTCGGCGCGCATACTTATTTTCTGCCCTTCATCATCGAGGTCAATTGAGGGCGTCGGGCGAGCCGTATCTCGTTCATCCGCTTGAGGTTGCCGAGATCTTGGCTGATATGCGGCTTGACGAGGTGAGTGTATCGACCGGACTTCTTCACGATGTTGTTGAGGACACGCTCGTTGATCTCGACACTATAAAATCCTATTTTGGTGACCAGATCGCTCTGTTGGTCGATGGCCTTACAAAGATCGCTAATATCAGCGATCTTTCGAGAGAAAAACAACAGGCCGAGAACGTTCGCAAGATGGTCCTTGCGATGATTACCGACGTCCGCGTCGTTCTCATCAAACTCGCCGATCGTCTCCACAACATGCGGACGATGCATTATCTAAAGCCCGAAAAACGGGAGCGCATTTCGCAGGAAACGCTAGATATTTATGCTCCCATCGCGCACCGTTTGGGCATGGGTAAGATGCGTAGCGAACTCGAAGATCTTGCCTTTCGCAATCTCTATCCTGACGAGTATAAGCGTCTCGAGAAAGAAGTTGATGCTCGGCGACCGGAACTCGAGGCGACGCTAGAGAAGATCAAGTCGGTCATTGCTGAGAAACTCACCGAAAACGAGGTTCCGTACGTGACGATCGAGGGCAGGGTTAAACGTCTCTATTCGCTTTGGAAGAAGCTCAAAAAGCAAAAGATAATGATTGAACAGGTTTACGACCTGATCGCTGCCCGCGTCATAACTGAGAACGACCGTAAATACTGCTATTTGACACTAAGCGTAATTCACAATATCTGGACGCCTGTCCCGGAGCGGTTCAAAGATTGGATCGCGATTCCAAGAGACAACCTTTATCAATCGCTGCACACGTCGGTGATCGGAGATGCCGGGCAACCCTTCGAGGTTCAGATTAGAACGCAGGAGATGCATCGGGTGGCCGAAGAGGGCGTTGCCGCGCATTGGAAGTACAAGGAAAGCAGCCTTGGCAAGAAAGAAGAGGACGAGAATCTAGATGAGTTGCGTAAGACCGTCGAAAAACTGCTTCTCCCGTTAGTTGAAAATTCTGAAGATGAGCAAGACTCCGAAGATTTTATCGAGACTCTGAAACTCGATCTCTACCCAAAGGATGTATACGCATTCACTCCTTTGGGTAAGGTAATACAGCTCCCTCGTGGCGCTACGCCGATCGATTTTGCGTACGCTATACATTCCGTTGTCGGGGACACCTGTACGGGTGCGAAAATAAACGGCCGAATCGTTCCACTCAGAAATGAGCTGCAAAACGGTGACGTAGTGGAGATTTTGACGACGCAAAATTCAAAGCCGTCCGGTGATTGGCTTAACCATGCCGTTACGTCTAGAGCCCGCAACCGCATTCGCCATTGGATCTCGCTCACCCAGCGGACCGAGTCGATCGATATCGGTCGCAAGCTTCTTGAAAAAGAGGCTGAGAGGTATCGGATCACGGCAAAGAAATTGCTTAATAACGAGACCGAGATGAGACGGATCGCTAACGAGTATGGGCTCAGCCGTCCCGACGACCTTCTTGCGTCGGTTGGTTATGGCAAAACGCTGCCCCGGAATGTAGTGGCAAAATTTCTCGGCGCCGAAAAATTTAGCGAGCTCGACCCTGACAAACAAAAGGCGACTCGGCTAAAGACCGGGATGAAGGCGGTCCGCAAGTTTATTGGCATGGGCGAGGATGCGATCATCGTCAAAGGGGTTGATAATTTGTTGATCAATCGCGCAAGATGCTGCAACCCGCTCCGCGGCGAAGAGATAATCGGCTACATCTCACTTGAGAAGGGAATCGTCGTCCATAATAAACGTTGCAAAAATGTGTCGCAGTTGATGGTCAACAAAGAGCGAATTGTCGAGGTTGAGTGGGCCAAGAGCGACAAGGATCAGATCCAGTCGGTGCAGTTGCTCGCAACCACTGAAAATCGTACTGGGATGCTTGCCGGCATAACAAATGCGATTGCGGATATAAAAACCGGCATACGGGATGCCCGCGCGAATGTGTCAAGAGACGATATCGGCTTGATTGAAGTCACGGTCGAGGTTTTCGACAAAAAGCACCTTGATAAAGTCGTTGGAGCGATTGAACACGTTCCGGGTGTTATAGCGGTCGAACGTGTGAACGCCTAGAACTCACCTAAATTCTTCCCGCCCTTTCTTTTTTACCCGTAATTTGCTAGAATTCGCCTTTTGCTTGAACTGTCATGCAGACGCGGATTTGATGAAGGAAATAGTCTCAACAGATAAAGCTCCAGGCGCAATTGGTCCCTATTCACAAGCAATCAAGGGTGGCGGCATGGTTTTTTGTTCGGGCCAGATACCGATCGATCCGGTGACCGGAGAATTCGTATCTGATAAGGTAGCCGAGCAAACCGAGCAGGTCCTTCGAAATTTGAGTGAAGTCCTTAGGGCGGCGGGAACGAGCCTTGACAATGTTGTAAAGACTACGGTGTTCCTCGCCGATATGAATGATTTTAGCGAGATGAATGAGGTGTACGGCCGGTTTTTCAACGAAAATAAGCCGGCAAGGGCAACGATTCAGGCTGCAAGGCTGCCCCGTGATTCCCGTGTTGAGATTGATTGTATAGCGATCGCCTAATAGAAAAGCCAAACGCTCGTTGACGAATGACGTTTGGCAATCAAGACGGTTAAGTGAACCTCAGTTCAAATCAAGCGGCTTTGACAATTTTTCCCGATTTAATGCAGCGGGTACAGACCTTGAGACGTCCGTTACCGCCGCCGGGAAGCTGGACCTTAACAGGTTGAAGATTAGGGTTAAATCGTCTCCGCGTTTTGTTGTTAGCGTGTGAAACGTTGTTTCCAAATTGCGGGCCTTTTCCGCATACGTCGCAGCGTTTTGCCATAATATTGCCTCTCGATTCAGTCGAGATGTATTGGAGTTTATCGAAAAACTCGAAACAAGATATATAACAAATACCGAGTGGTATAGTCAAGTAAGTGAAACAGATGGATAAGTTGAAAGGAGTAAAAGCAATCGTGCAAATTAACAGAAGAGGGATTATCGGATCAGCGGCATTGTCAGTTGTAGCCGCATTTTTTATTGCGTGCGGGGGCCCGGCGGCGAATGTCGCACCTGGCAGTGTGGATCCGAACGAAACGGCCGCCAAGGTCAACGGCAAGGTAATTACGATGGAAGAGGTTGACCGCGCCGTCAAACAGCAGGCTCAGGGACAAGAGAGCAAACTGTCACCGCTTGAGCTTGCGGGTGCGCGGCTACAGGTTCTCCAAACACTGCTCGAGCAGGAAGTTATGTTTCAAAAGGCCGAGAAAGAGAGCTTGGTTCCGACTGAGGACGAGGTAACCGTTGAGATCAATAAACGAAAGGTTGACAGCCGACTGTCCGTAGAGGAGTTTGACAAGCAAATGTCGGCCGCGGGTCTTAATGATAAATCGTTTCGTGACAGTATCAAAAAAGGGATAGCCATTCAAAAGCTGATCGACAAGGTGACGGGCCGGATTGAAACGCCTAAGGATCAGGAAATCGTCGACTTTTACAAAAGCAATCCCGAGATGTTCGTCAAAAAACGCGGCGTCCGTCTTGCGGCAATTGTCATAGATCCCGCAAATAGCGGTGCCGGTGATACAACTACGAACGACGCGGAAGCGAGCCAAAAAGTAAAAGAGTTGCTTGCGAAAGTGCAGCAGCCTGGCAGCGATTTCGGGTCGCTTGCACGCGAATACAGCGAAGATCCCAGCAAACTGCAGGGCGGCGAACTCGGGTATCTAAGCGAGGACGATCTGAAGCAGAACTTTGGGGCTCAGGTCGCAGCAGCCTTTATGAATCCGACTTTTGCGGTTGGCCAGATCACCAATATGGTTCCGGTCAACGGTAAGGGCTATATATTTAAGCTCGAGGAGCGGATCGAAAAGGACGAGAGTTTAACACTCGAGAGCCCAGATGTCCGCCCGCAGATCAACAAAATGCTGGTTGATAATCGGAAACAGCTACTAGCGGCATCGTATCAGGCGATCGCTATGAATGAGGCGAAGATCGAGAATTTTCTGGCGAAGAAAGTTGTCGATAATCCAAACGAGCTGAGTGGTGCGAGACCGGCGGGAGCGGTGAACGCGAACACTTCTTCGAACGTCAATGCAAATACTACGGCGCCGTCTAACGCAAATGCTGCACCGGCGAATGCCAATGCAGCGGCAAATGCGAATGCGAAGCCTGATGCAAAGGCAGACAATAAAGAGCCGTCGAACGTTCCGGCCAATAAATAGCCTCGAAAGGGGTTTGATCGATCAGAGGTGAAAGGCAGAATTCATTTTTGCCTTTTACCTTTTTACTTTTTCTAACGATGCTTTTTAGACTTTCAGATGTATGGAAATCGTACGGCGGGACCGAGATACTTAAGGGTGTGTCGTTTCAGGTTAATCCGTCTGAAAAAGTCGGGTTAGTTGGGCGCAATGGTGCGGGCAAGACAACGGTATTCCGGCTCGTAATCGGTCAGGAAGCCCCCGATGACGGCGAAGTGATCAAGATGAACGGCCTAAAGCTGGGGCTGCTCGACCAGCATGTCGATTTTGGCGAAGCCGAGACCGTTCACACGGCCGCTCTCTCTGCGTTCAAAGAGATCCATGACATCGAGGCGGAAATGCGGCGTCTCGAGAAAGAGATGGAGACCGACCACTCGGAGGCGATACTTCATAAATACGCCGATCTGCAGACTGCGTTCGAGCACGCCGACGGGTTCTCATATGCTGCAAAAGCTGAAGCGGTTTTGCTCGGCATGGGTTTCGGGACAGAGTCGTGGGGCGAAGACGTCAGAACACTCTCCGGCGGGCAAAAGAACCGGCTCGGTATGGTGCGCCTTTTGCTTTCGTCGGCGGACGTTTTGCTTCTCGACGAACCAACGAATCATCTTGATGTCGATGCGGTTGAGTGGCTTGAGGAATTCCTAAAAACCTATGAAAAAACCTATGTTGTCATTAGTCATGACCGGTATTTCTTAGATCGTACGACCGATCGCGTGATCGAGATGGATCGCGGTTTAGCCGTGACATATAAAGGCAACTACTCAAAATATCTGGAGGAACGTGAACTCCGACGCGAGCAGCAAATACGCGAATACGAGAATCAGCAGCAGTTGATCAATAAGACGCAGGAATTTATCCGGAAAAACCTGGAAGGACAAAAGACCAAACAGGCTAAATCCCGCCGCACGTTGCTTGCAAGAATGGAGCGAATCGAGGCCGTAACCAGTGAGAAATCAGGTGGCAACTTCGGCCTTCGACAGGTCGAACGAACAGGCAACAACGTCTTGACTGCTGAGGATCTGATGATCGGTTATGGCGAAAAAGTCCTTGGTCGCGATATCAAATTCTCGCTCCATCGCGGCGATGCCCTCGGCATCATCGGCGGCAACGGCACCGGAAAGACCACGCTGGTAAAGACGATTCTCGGCAGCATCCGCGAACTCAGCGGCAAGATCCATTGGGGGACGAAGGTTAACATCGGTTACTACTCGCAGAATCTCGAGGGCTTGGAGCCGCGAAACGAGGTGATTCAAGAATTGCGGCGGGTTGCCCCGCCCGCCGACAACGGGACTCTCCGCGGCTTTCTGGCAAAGTTCCTGTTCATGGGCGAAGACGTTTTCAAACCCGTCTCGGCGCTTTCCGGCGGCGAAAAGGGTCGTCTCGCCCTTGCCAAGCTGATCTACTCCCAAAAAAACGTGCTTGTGCTCGACGAGCCGACCAATCACCTCGACATCCCGTCGCGCGAGTCGTTGGAAAACGCTCTTGAGGAATACGACGGCACGATCATCGCCGTCAGCCACGACCGCTTTTTCCTCGACAAGATCGCCAACCAGATGCTCTCGTTTGAAAGTGACGGCACTGTGCTGAACTACGACGGCAACTACACCGAATTTCATGACTGGAAACTCGCGGTTAATGCGGAACGCGGAACGCGGAATGCGGAGTCAACAAAAAGCTCCCTTCCTTACGCAAGAGGGATGGCCGACGGCCGGGGTGGTTCTCTCTCATCAGTATCCACGATGGGATCAAAAAAGGCGGAAACACGACCGGTAGGGAGTTCGTCTAACCTCTCCAAAAATCAACGCAATCAGTTAGAAAAACGCATCAAGCAGATCGAATCCGAACTCCCCGATCTCGAATTCGAAGCCGCTGAACTCACCCGTCAGATGTCCATACCCAACATCGCCTCCGACTACGCGCGCCTTGCCGAAGTCACCAAGAACCTATCCGAAACCGAAACTCGGATCAAATCTCTTTACGAAGAATGGGAATCAGCGGCGAATCAGCTAAATTAGTGCTCGTTTAAACCATTTAACGCGGTGACCGGGGTTTTTCCAAACGTTTACAGTCAATAACACCCCGAATATCCACGCAGAACCTGCGGGGAGCCTCTCAAAATTCGTCGAATAATATCACACTATCTGCGAGTTATCTCGCATTTTTACCGGCGAACCATGAGATTAACAATGAAAAGACGCCGATATTGAGATAGGAAGAATACTCGTCTTCGGCATAGTTATTGCACATTTAATGGACATGGATCGACCATCGGACGAACAATTGGCGTCAGCCGGGATTGGCCGGGCCGTTCTGTCCGACAATGCGATCTTCCGAATCCGTGGCCTATCAAAGGTCTATAAGATGGGCGATGTCGAGGTTCACGCATTGAATAATGTCGATCTAGATCTTTACGTTGGGGAACTCGCCGTATTTCTCGGGCCATCGGGAAGCGGTAAATCGACTTTGCTGAACATAATCGGTGGGCTTGACATTCCGACCACTGGCGAAGTTATCTACGCCGATCACGACCTGACGAAGGCCACCGACCGGCAGCTGACCGAATACAGGCGCGACCACGTCGGATTTGTCTTTCAGTTTTATAATTTGATCCCAAGCCTGACCGCACTCGAAAACGTCCAACTAATTACTGAGATCGCCGCAAACCCAATGCAGGCTCAGGACGCACTCGAGATAGTCGGGTTGGAGGAGAGAATGAATCATTTTCCGGCTCAGCTTTCAGGCGGCGAGCAGCAGCGGGTCGCGATCGCGCGCGCGATAGCCAAGCAACCCGACGTTCTACTCTGCGACGAGCCGACCGGAGCTCTCGACTATCAGACGGGAAAGATCGTACTCGAGGCGATCGAGCTTGTTAACCGCAAACTCGGCACGACGACGGCGGTGATCACGCATAACGTCTCGATAGGGCAAATGGCCGATCGGATCATTTACATCGGAAGCGGGCAGATCCTGTCGATTGATGAGAATGCGACGAAGGCGAGTCCTGCGGATCTTGTTTGGTGAACTATGCAGCGTGCACTCTTCAAAAAACTGCTACGTGATATTGTGCATCTTCGCGGCCAGATAATTGCCACCGCGTTGGTGGTAGCATGCGGCGTCGCATCGTTCGTATCGATGCGGAGCACGTATGACTCTCTCCTGATGACCCAGCAGAATTACTACTCAGAATATCGCTTTGGCGATGTATTCGCTCATCTGACGCGTGCTCCCGAAAGCATAGGGCCCGAATTGGAGCAAATCCCCGGCGTCGCTGCGGTTCAGACGAGGATCGTCGCAGAGTCGATACTCAATCTGCCGAATTTGCGTGAACCTGCCCAGGGCCGGATCGTGTCGATTCCGGAACGTGCGACGGCCATGCTCAATGACCTTCATCTGGTCCGCGGACGCTATATCGGGGCCGGGCGCCCGGACGAAGTGATAATCAGCGGGGCCTTCGCAGACGCGAACCGATTCGATCCCGGCGATTCTATCGAGGCCATCATAAACGGCCGGTCGCGACGCCTGACGATCGCCGGCATCGCCCTGTCCCCGGAATATATATATGAGATCAGGAGCGGTGATATTTTCCCGGACAACAGCCGATTCGGAATTATCTGGATGAATCAGGCGTCCGTCGGAGCCGCTTTCAATTTGGCCGGCGCTTTCAACGATGTTTCGTTGACGCTGGCTCCGGGCGCGCGTGAGGATGAGGTGATCGACTCGATCGACCGTGTTCTCAAGATCTACGGAGGAACCGGAGCTTACGGCCGTAACGATCAGCAATCGTACCGGTTCATCTCGAACGAATTTTCGCAGTTGCGAACGTTCGGTACGTTCTTGCCTCTAGTTTTTCTCGGTGTAACGGCATTTCTCCTTCATCTGGTCCTTTCTCGGCTGGTGAATACACAGCGGGAGCAGATCGGGCTGCTCAAGGCGTTTGGTTACACGAACTTCGAGATCGGACTACATTTCCTTAGTTTGGCCTTCGCGGCAGTTCTAGGCGGAATCGTACTGGGCGTTCTGCTCGGCATATGGATGGGCAGCGGAATGACGACGATGTATGCTGACTATTTCCGCTTTCCTATCCTGGAGTTTCGGGCCAGCCCGTCACTCGTCATATATTCAATCGTTATTACGATCGGGTCCGCCGCGATCGGAGCCGTGTCCGCGGTTCGGAAAGCTGTCCTGCTGCCGCCGGCCGAAGCAATGCGACCCGAGGCTCCCGCATCGTTCAAACCGGGTTTGCTGGAGCAAACAGGAATAAGAGAGTTCCTATCACCCGCAAACCGCATCGTCGTCCGGAACCTCTCGCGCCAGCCGGTGAAAGCGATGTTTGCGGTGTTCGGCATATCGATCGCGGCGGCGTTGCTGTTTACGGGTTTCTATTTCTTCGATGCGATCAACCGCATCGTCGAGGTGCAGTTCATGCAGGCGATCAGAGAGGACGCTGTCATTACGTTCAATGCGCCGCGGCCGCAGAATGCACGGCTCGCGCTGGATGATATTCCGGGTGTGCAGAGGGTCGAGACGTTTCGCGCGGTACCGACCCGAATGTCAGCCGAACACCGGTCGAGACGTGTTGGTCTGATCGGGGCCGAACCCGAAGCCACACTCCACCGCATCGTCGATCGAAACTCGAACGTGTTCCACGTGCCTCCGAGCGGTATCGTGCTGTCTGAGACGCTTGCCGACATTCTCGATGCTAGAATCGGCGACAGCATCACGGTGGAAGTGCTGGAGGGTTCGCGTCCGGTCCGGAAGATCAAGATCGTCGCAATAGTAGATGAGCTGATGGGAATGAACGCATATATGGACATCCGGGCATTGAACCGTCTGATGGACGAGGACGACGTTATCTCGGGAGCCTATCTGATGGTGGACTCGAAGCTCGAGGACGCGCTTTATGCGAGCCTGAAGCGAATGCCCGCAGTCGCCGGGGTCGGACTGCCCGGAGCTATCCTTAATAGCTTCAATGAAACATTCGCCAAAACGATCGGTATCTTTACGTTCGTCCTGGTGATATTCGCGAGCGCCATCGTCTTCGGAGTCGTCTATAATGCCGCCCGCATAGCACTGTCCGAACGTGGACGTGAGCTTGCATCGCTGCGGGTTCTTGGTTTTACGAAGAGCGAAATAGCAGTGATCCTTCTCAGCGAACACGCTTTTATAACGTTGTTGGCCATCCCGCTCGGATTCGCTGTCGGGCTCGTGCTCTGTGTGACTATGAATAATCTCGTTGACACCGAAATGCTGCGGCTGCCGTTGGTATTCAGTCAGCGGACCTTTCTTGTTACGGCGATCTTGGTCATTCTGGCGGCGGTGGTTTCGGGACTGCTCGTAACACTGCGGTTGCGAAGTCTCGATTTGATCGCGGTCCTGAAAACGAGGGAATAACGCAATGAACACGACTAAAAAACGAGGGATCTATTTAGGGGCGGCGGTTGTTATTGCCCTTTTGATCTTATGGGGATTGTTTCGGGAAACACCGGTGTCGGTCGAAACCGCCGTCAGTAAACGCGGGCCAATGATCGTAACCGTTGACGGCGAGGGCAAAACGCGGTTTCGCGTGAAACGCACGATCACTGCGCCGATCTCAGGAAAGATATCGCGGATAAAGCTTGCTGAGGGCGACAATATTCCGCACGACTATCCGATAACCGAGATCGATCCGAACCCGCCGCTGCAGCGCGCCCCGGATAAATACGACGAACGCCCAAATCTGTATGCGGCTAAGGTCTTTTCGCCCGTCAGCGGAAAGGTCCTGAGAGTTTTCCAAAAGAGCGAGGGTTATGTGTCGGCCGGAACGCCGCTGGTCGAGATCGGGGACCCTGCAAAGATCGAGATCGTCGTCGATATCCTCTCGACCGACGCTGTTCGGATACCGCCCGGGGCGGTAATGTTAATTGAAACCCCTGCGGCGACGGAACCCGTTCAGGCACGTGTTACCGTCATTGAACCACAAGCCGTCACAAAGGTATCGGCCCTCGGCGTCGAGGAACAGCGGGTCAATGTAATTGGCGGATTCCTGTCGAACGCACCGAAATTCGGTGACAATTTTCGCGTCGATATTCGCATCGTCGTCTGGGAGGCCGGCGCCGTCCTGACGATCCCGTCGAGCGCGCTGTTCCGTAATGGCGAGGACTGGAACGTATTCGTCGTCGAATCAGGCCGTGCCCGTCAGCGGAAAATAAGAGCCGGCCAACAAAACGCCGCTGACACCGAGATATTGGAGGGTCTGAACGAAGGCGAAACCGTCATTCTCCACCCGCCTAACCAACTGACCGACGCATCTAAAGTCAGCGTCCGTTAGCGAAGAGGATGATCTCGCCGCTGCGTTACGTCATCTGGAACGTGCCCATATACTTGGCCAGGCGAGTACGTTCGATCACACGCGAATTCACTGGCGGACGTTAAAACTGGGATTGAAGATGCGCTCTGCCAGTGAGATCTGGGGTCAGTTCATACGGAGCCGCGACCAAGACGCCGTTCGGCATTTACCCAAAAGGCAACTCCGGCGGAGCGAATGTTTGTTCTTCGAACCGATGCCTGTTCCTGACGACTTGCAGGAGATCGTCAATCAGGCGAAAATATAAATAAGTGAGAGGTTTCTGTTTCAGTTTTATCGTCTATCTCGTACTTCTCTTGGCACAGCCGTGCCATGACCTAACGTCGTTTAATATTTGTAATAGCCATCAAAATGCTGGTGTTGCTATCTGCGAACCTCCATCCGATCAACGTACCGCGACCGAGGAATGCTCGCCGTTCTGCAGTTGTTCGTGCTCGGGCAATATGATCGCATGCACGAGCGTCGAATTTACCTACGTTCCCAAACATCAAACCCTCGCAAATGAGTCGATCATTGCGAATTATAGCAATCCGCACCTTTCAATCTTCCAAACCCCGGTCTGGCAGCCACCAAAAGCATGATCCGAAGGCGTAGCTGCGCCGATTTTCGTTTTTTCCGTATACTTAATCAGATATTTGATGCGTCGACCGGTTTTCGCGTATTTGGAAATGCGTTCGACCGGTTCCACACGAGCCGATAATTTTATGGACGACCGAACAAGTTCCGGCGGTTCCGGGTTAAATGAAATGCTGCCGTACGCGGCCTGGACGATCGCTTTGCTTGCGATGGCCGGCAGCCTCTTTTTTAGCGAAGTGATGCAGCTGCCCCCGTGCGTGCTTTGCTGGTATCAGCGAATCGCTTCATATCCGCTCGTGCTGATCCTCGGGATCGGGATTCTGACACAAGACGCTCGAATGAAGATATACGGATTGCCGTTCGCTGTGATCGCTCTTGCGATAGCGGTCTATCACAACCTGCTTTACTACGGCTTCATACCGGAATCGATAACGCCTTGTACTGAGGGCGTGCCGTGCAATGCCGTTCAGATCGAATGGTTAGGCTTTATCACAATACCTTTTTTAGGGCTGGTGTCATTCGCCGCGATGGCAGCGTGCCTGCTTTTTTACAAACCAAAGGAAAAATAAGTTATGCGTAAAGAGATCATTATTTTGTTGGCTATCATCGCCCTCGTAATCGTCGCGGCCGTTATCGGCTCGAACTATTATCGAAGCTCAGTTCAGAAAGAATCCGTTGTTGGGACAGGCAATTCCGGGGGGAAACCAAAGATCACCCCGGAGCAGTTGGTTCGTCCCGACAGCCCGAGCATCGGACCCGCCGACGCGAAAGTAACTCTCGTCGAGTTTTACGATCCGGAATGCGAATCATGTGCGTCATTTGCACCCGTAGTTAAAAAGATCTTGAAGGAAAACGAGGGCAAGATCAGGTTCGTTACTCGTTATATGCCGCTTCATCCAAATTCGCTGACAGCGGCCAATTTTACCGAAGCTGCCGGCGAACAGGGTAAATTTTGGGAGGCTCAGGATATTCTTTTCAGGAAACAGCCGGAATGGGGAACGAAGCACGGTCCGCCGACCGCCGCACCGCCGCCAAATATCAAAGAGCTGTTCGATAAGTACGCCAAAGAACTTGGGCTCGATATGGACAAGGCCTCTGCCGCGATCAAGTCGAAAAAATTTGACGCGAAGATCGAGCAGGACCGCAAAGACGGCCAAGCTATCGGTGTCCGCCGGACGCCGACCTTTTTCGTCAATGGCCGCGAACTAGCCACGTTCGGCGAATCATATTTGCGTGCTCTGATCGACGAAGAAATGAAGAAATGAAGAAATAGGTAACCGCAAAACAAGCGAAAAGACACTCAAGAAAACTTCTTTTTAGTGTCTTTCCGCGCTGTTTACGGTTAAGATCTATTACGATTCAATTCTGTAATTCGGAGCTTCTTTTGTAATAATCACGTCGTGTACGTGCGATTCACGCAGGCCCGCGGATGTGATGCGAACGAATTGAGCTTTTGTTTGCAGGTCAGCGATCGATCGACAGCCGGTGTAGCCCATGCCGGAGCGAAGGCCGCCGACTAGCTGTGTGACCATCTCGGCGACAGTGCCTTTGTAGGCGACGCGGCCCTCGATACCTTCTGGGATGTATTTGGCGTCGGACAACGTGCTCTCCTGCGAGTAGCGGTCACTCGAACCCAGTCGCATCGCTCCGATCGAGCCCATGCCGCGATATGTTTTGAAATTACGCCCTTGAAAGAGAATGACCTCGCCCGGAGCCTCTTCGGTTCCGGCAAAGAGCGAGCCGATCATAACGGCGTCGGCACCGGCGGCGATGGCCTTGGCGACATCGCCTGAGAATTTGACACCGCCGTCGGCGATGATCGGAACACCGGTTCCAGTGGCTGCGGCTACAGATTCGACAATCGCGGTTATCTGCGGCACGCCCGCACCGGTAACAACTCGCGTCGTGCAGATCGAACCTGGGCCGATACCGATCTTAACAGCGTCAACTCCGGCGGAAATAAGAGCCTTAGTAGCCTCGGCGGTCGCGACATTTCCGGCAACAATCTCGATTTCAGGAAATTTCGACCGCACACTCTTAATTGCATTAATCACACGCGAACTGTGGCCGTGAGCGGTGTCGATGACGATCGCATCGACGCGGGAATTGACAAGGGCTTCGGCACGTTCGAGATAATCGCCGGTCGCTCCAATAGCGGCGGCACAACGCAGGCGGCCAAGCTCGTCCTTCGCGGCGAGAGGGAAGTTGATCGCCTTTTGAATATCTTTAACCGTTATGAGGCCCTTGAGCAGGCCGCCGTCGTCAACGACGAGTAGTTTCTCGATACGGTGCTTTTGCAGCTTGACCTTTGCCTCGTCGAGCGTAGTTCCGACCGGCACGGTTACGAGCGGCTGCGGTGTCATAATCTCGGAAACGGGGATGTCGAACCGCGTTTCAAACCGCAGATCACGATTCGTGATGATACCGACAAGCAGCCCCTTTTCATCGACGACGGGCACACCGCTGATCTTAAACCGGCTCATTATCGCCAGCGCATCCGAGACAAGCTTGTCCTGGTGGATCGTCACCGGATCGACGATCATTCCGGATTCGCTGCGTTTGACCTTATCGACCTCTTCGGCTTGCTGTTGGACGGAAAAATTCTTATGGATCACGCCGATGCCGCCTTGTTGGGCCAGCGCGATCGCTAAGCTTGCCTCAGTTACCGTATCCATCGCAGATGAACAAAGCGGTATGTTCAGGCTAATGTTTCGCGAAAACCGCGTCCGGGTGTCAGCCTCGCTCGGCAGAATCTCTGAATAGGCCGGAATGAGCATGACGTCGTCGAATGTCAGGCCTTCAATCATTTCTGTGATATTCATATCTAATTATAAACAAAAATGCCCGCAAGCAACTCGCGGACACCGGAAATATCGGTTTTCAATTTGCCACTACAGTGAATCATTCAGGTTTATTAACATTTCCGATCACAATAACCTTTCGCGCTGGCGACGGTTCCGGCGTTACAGCATTAACAGGATTTTGAGGAGTCGGCCTCGGTGCAAGATTGGCCGGTGCCCTCGGAGCAATGACCGGCGTTGGACGTGCCGCGATCGGAGCCGGCTGAGTATTTGTGGGTTCAACGTTGGCATTCGTATTTGCGTCGACATTTGCTGCGGGCACCTCCGTGGAAATGGCGCCGCTCGTCCAGATCTGTGAGATGTTGTCTTTATTGATCTCAAACTCGATTGCGTTTCGTTTTGGATTAAACGGAACCGCGGGTAACAAAATGGATTTCCCGTTGATCGTCAATTGGACCAATGTCGCCAGTGCTCGGGCATAGCTTAATTTAAGACTCTCTTTCGGTTCGAACAGAGCTGACGAGCCAGGCGTTATTACGTTGCTGCTCAACCTTCCATCGTTAGTTGCGGACAACGAGACGGGCTGGCTTAAGGCTTTGAATTCAACCTTTAGAGTGGCCATGTCAGGAACCTTTGACGGCATCGATTCAGCGTTGGCGTTTACCGGGGTATCGGTCGCGACGTTCGTAGACGGTTTCGGCGTACTATTTACGGCAACCTCATCCGCCGGTCTTCGCAAATAATTTACCAAAAACAATACGCCTGTCGTCATTAGTGCGAGGATTAAGACCGCAAGAATGATCGTCGGTGCCATGGATGCAGCCGATCTGTCGTCAGTGAGCACCTCCGGCCTGTAAGTTTTGAAGTCTTGAGGCTCGCTGCCTTCAACCTCAGAAAGCAGATGAGAATAGTCGAGCAGTGCCTCTTGCTCATTAAGGCCAACGAATTTTGCGTATGACTTGACGAAGCCTTTGTTGAAGATGCCGCCGGGCAGTATTCGATAATCGTCATTTTCGATCGACTCGAGATACGAGGACGATATGCGGGTCTGTTCAGAGACCTCGCTCAAGGTAAAGCCTCGCTCTTCACGGGCCTGCCGCAGTTTTTCACCAAGGGTTAGAGACATTTATAGAGTAATCGGGCGACGCGCGTAACTTAAAACGGCGTCCGTCTTTGACTTGAAATATAGCGTTCAACCGAGGAGATTGTCAATTGATTCGCAGAGATTTCACTGCTACAATTTGCCCGAGCCGTACAATCTTCGGTGCTTGCGTTTGGGCATTACGCCGGTCTTATTATAATATCGGTAGAGCATTACAAAAAGTGAGGAACAATCAATGAGTTTAGAGGCTTTGGGAATGGTCGAGACCAAGGGTTTTATTGGGGCGGTCGAGGCCGCCGATGCCATGGTAAAGGCTGCAAACGTTAAGCTTATCGGCAAAGAGTATATCGGCGCCGGGTACGTGACAATCTTTGTCCGGGGCGATGTCGGAGCCGTAAAAGCCGCGACCGATGCCGGAGCCGCCGCGGCCCGGCGTGTCGGCGAGCTGATCAGCGTCCACGTTATTCCGCGGCCACACGGAGAAGTCGAACGAGTTCTGCCGAAAGGTGGAGCCGTTGGCTATAGCCCCGATGAAAAGGCTTTACAGGGCGGCGGGAAGCAGCTTGGGGCCGGTAGCGCGACTTCGGCCACAACCGGATCGGCTGTGGCTAACAAGGGGAAAGTCAAATAGATAGCTGGCGGACCGGGCGTCTATAGCGTCGATGGATTGCTGTCGATCGATTTGTTCGCTGTTGGCTGAAATCTATATGGGTGATAGAGATCTGATTGCTCAACAGGAAGCACGCGACGCGGTTGAGGCCGCGTCGTTTGCCTTTCAGTCTGTTGCAAAGCTCGATCAGCAAAAGATCGATGCGATTTGCGAAGCAATGTCTCGAGTGGCGCTTGCCGAATCTGCGCGACTGGGCAAATTGGCGAATGAAGAAACGGGATTTGGTAAAGCGGAAGACAAAAAAGAAAAAAACCGGTTCGCAGCAGAAGATGTCTGGAATTACTTTCGCGATCTCAAGACCGTCGGAGTGGTCAATGAAACCGAGAGCATCGTTGAGATAGCGAGTCCGCGTGGTGTGGTCGCCGCAATTATTCCATCGACCAATCCCACCTCTACGGCTATCTATAAGATCATTATTGCGATCAAGTCTCGAAACACGATCGTACTTTCTCCCCATCCGGCGGCGGCGGGCTGTATCGCCGAAACCACTCGCGTGATGCGTGACGCCGCGATCAACGCGGGCCTTCCGGCAGACGCAATAATTTGCCTAAAAAATTCGACGATCGAAGGTACCGAAGCATTAATGAAGCACCGAAACACTGCCGTCATCCTGGCTACTGGCGGCACAGGTCTGGTGCGAGCGGCGTATTCCTCGGGCAAGCCGGCTTTTGGTGTCGGGCCGGGCAACGTGCCGGTGTTTATTGAGCGTTCGGCCATTGTCGAGAAGGCGGTCGCGGACATTTTGACCGGGACGTGCTTTGATAACGGTACGATCTGCGCGTCCGAACAATCGGTGGTTGTTGACGCGCCAATCGAAGCTCAGGTGCGGGAACAATTTGGCAAACAGGGTGGACATTTTTTAGATCGATCCGACGCCGACGCCGTTGCGAAGATCTTGCTATCGCCGCAAAAAACCTTGAACGCCGCCATTGTCGGTAAGTCCGCTAAGTTTATCGCTGATCTCGCCGGGATCACGATTCCCGATGGTACGCGATGCCTGCTTGCGGATTGTGCCGGTGTCGGACGTGATCATCCGTGGTCGATCGAGAAATTATCGCCCACGCTTGCGTTTTTTGTGGCTGACGGCTTAGAGGCGGGGGCCAATCGTTGCCAGAAGATACTTCATTTTGGCGGCATGGGGCACACCGCCGGTATGCACACGCAGGATCGGGCGGCGGCAATCAGGTACGGGCAACAAATGCCTGCTGCGAGAGTTATTATCAATTCGCCCACGACCCACGGAGCGATCGGGTTTTCGACCGATCTTCCTCCGTCAATGACACTTGGCTGCGGTTCGTGGGGCGGGAATGTTACATCCGACAATATCTCGCCAATGCACCTTATGGACATAAAGCGCGTTGCGTTTGAGACAAAACCGGTGAATACCTGTTCGGCTCATACGGTTAATTTGGCCAAGGAGGTTTCGGCACAACCCAGACGAGCGAGTCGTGAGGAGATCGCCGCAATTGTGGATAGTTTTTTGAGTAAGAAAATTGCTGAAACACCTCCGCCTGAGGTTCAAAAACCAGAAATTCTGACCGAGGTTAAAGCGATCGTTCACGAAATCACACCTGAGAACGCCGTGCAAAAGCCGATTCCGCTTGAAACGGTCGATTTTGTGAGCGAGGATGATGTTCGCCGGGCAGTTGAGAATGGACAAAAGATATATATTTCAAAGAAGACGATCCTGACGCCTTCGGCGCGGGACTTAGGCGAAGAAAAGGACGTGTTTGCGACCATTTAATTTATGCCCGAAGCGATACTTAATCACGCGACTTGTAGCAACTGCGGCGTGGCTGTGCGCGAGCATACACAATACTGCTACAACTGCGGCAGCAGTGTGGCAGACGATTTAAAAGTCGAAACATCTCAAACCGCAGTATCAAACGGCTTACATAGCGCTAATGACGCCGAGTCAAGAGATGCTCTGGACGATCTTGCGAAAAGGCTAAAAGACGATGAGTTGACCAGCGACAAGCTGGCGAAGGCTGCGGCCCGGCGAAGGAAGGCTCGAGAGGGCCAACGCAAAACCGGACCTAAACAGGTGGTGTGGGAGCCGGTTGATGGTTTTTCGGCAGGGTTGATCATCCTCCTGGCAATCATGATTTTTGCAATCACCGCCTTGATAGTGTATTTGGTCGTACTTTGAGGATAAGGAGCATAAGAGTTGATAATTCCCATAGGCGTGTTCTTTTTGGCAATATTTATCGGAGCGGGCCTGCTTGCCTTGGCGATTGTTCTGCTTGCGAAGAAACGTAAGTAAAGATAATGTCCCGATGGTGGGATTTTAAGAGGAAACATATGGAAGCACTTGGAATGGTCGAATGTTTTGGCCTAGTTGCGATGATCGAGGCCGCGGATGCGATGGTTAAAGCTGCGAATGTTAAGCTGGTCGGCTACGAAAAGATCGATGCCGGACTTGTCACCGCAATCGTCCGCGGAGAGGTGGGAGCCGTCAAGGCTGCCGTCGATGCGGGAGCCGCCGCCGCCCGTAGGATCGGTACCGTTACCGCAATTCACATTATTCCGAGTCCGCATGACGAGGTTGACGAGGGAATTCCGGTTTTGCGGACAGGGGAAACGACCCGAAAGAAGATCTCCGGAACGGTGCCGGAAAGCTGATCTAAACGGCTAATTCGATAAAATTAAAGCGTAGAGTCAATATGACGACTCTACGCTTTTTTATTTAGTAGTTGAGTTAGAAAAAGTCCTAGGGGTTTTTCGTTACCGCAGCCGGTTTCTGAGTATTCTGCGGCGAACTACCGCCCTCAGCAGTCCGTCCCGCGCGTGTAATAGCTATTCGTTTTTCTTTATTCGGGCCGTCATCAACTGCAACTCTGATGCTACGGTACGTGCCATCACGCTTGTCGTTTGATGGAATGTAACCTATCGAATATTGCGTCCTCAACTCACTTGAGATCTCGCGCGCGATATTGGGTAGTTCTGCTGAGCTCTTCGGAAAATACGCTTTACCACCGGTTTCTGTCGCGATCCTCTCGAGAAAAGCCTTCGCTTTAGCCTGCGGGCTCTTGCTGATAAAACCGCCCTCTTTGCTAAGGTCGTCGACGAAGCCGACCACATAAATTTGAACCTCTGATTCCCGCAAAAGCTCGAACAACTGCTTCTCATTGTAATAACTGTTTCGGTCTTCGCCATCCGAAACCAAAACCAGAGCTCGTCGCTTCTTATCATCCGACTTTTGCGATTTTTCGTATTCGTCGACGTTCTCTACAGCAAGGTAGACGGCATCGATAATCGCGGTCTGACCGCCCTCAATGTAAAGATTGTCGAGAGCGTCAATAAGATCTGCTTTGTTAGGCGTGAAAGGCTGCTCGATCTCGATCTTGTCGCGACCTACGAATCTAATGACCATCGTTTCGTCGTCAGCCCGGTTTGTGTTCACCAGGATCTTGCCTGCTTCGACAACCTTATCTAATTGCTGCCGAAGCGAGCCCGAATTATCGATAACAAGTGCGTAGTTGGTAGGAACCTCGGACTTGGAGAAAAAGTCGATCTGCTGGAGCTTGCCGTCCTCGTATATCTTGAACTCTTTCTCCTGAATGTTGTTGATCGGGCGATTATTGCGGTCGATCACACGGACATTCAGATTCACGAGTTCAGTGTCGACCTTGATGATCTCGTCGGGATCATCGATCTTTGGCGGCGTCGGCGTAGCTGCCACCGGCGTGATGGATGGCGTCGGCGTTGGGGCCTTTACCTGTGCCAAAACATTGGAAGTATTTGTAGTGGTAAGTAAAAAACCAAAGACAAAAATGGATACAGAGAGAACAATTAGAATTCTTTTCATTTCAAACTGGCGAAAACCTAGCGATAAATAGTGTTCGGGGTGGCATAATAGCCTTCCCGCCCGCGAACCGTTAGACGCGGCAATCCCCGTGGGGGTTTGACCTTAGTTTTTACTTTACGCCATTTTCCGTCCGGCTGAAAGTCTTTCGGAATGTAACCAACCGAGTATTGATGCCGCAATTCGAGAGCGATCCGCTCAAATATCTCGTCCATTTCGACATCTGTCTGCGGATAAAACGATTTGCCGCCTGTTACAGAACTGATCTCGTCCAAAAACGCTTGTCCCTGCATTCCCAACGAACTAGCCGAATCCCCGCGGTCCATAATCCCGACTGAGTAAGTTACGACATCCGATTCTTTCATCAGTCGGCGAACCTCGCCAAAATTGTACCTTGAGGCATTGTCCTGACCGTCGCTGATAACGAGCAGTGCTCTTTTTTGATGACTTCCGCGGGTTACACGCTCGATGCCTAAATAAACGGCGTCGTACAGAGCCGTATCGTTTTTAGGCCGAACAAGAGTGAGTTTTCGGAGAACTGCGTCGCCGTCGCGGGTGCGGTCCATAAGCAATTGAGCACGGCTATTGAAGGCGATCAGGAAATATTCGTCGGACGGATGACTCGTAGCAATAAAACGTTCAAGCGCCTTGCGAGCCTTACCTATCTTCTCCCCGCTCATCGACCCGGATACATCAAACAAAATGCCGACCGATACCGGAGCATCGCTATCGCTGAAGAACGTGATCTCTTGCTCCTGATTATTGTCGATGATGGTGAATGCGCCCTTTTTAAGACCTGACACATACCGGCCGAAAGGGTCGGTTACTGTCAGAGTCAGTGTGACAAGATCGGTCTTGACCCGAACTGGTGAATCGGGGTCATCCGCGGGTGTTGGGGTTGGCTCTTGAGCCAAGATAGCCGGTGTTCCCAGTAGAACAAGCAACAGGGCGAAAAAAAAACGATTCAACCCGCGCTTAAAACTGAAACGCGGCAATTGTCTTAAGGCCATCATAAACCCTGTAAATATCTTACATTCTAAGGAATAGGTCAAAATTCCGCAAGATAGTTTTTGGATGTTCGCTGAATGACTATGGTTGTTTCGACTTAGTAACAATGCGGATAATATTTCGACGCAACAATTTAGGCGGATTCCCGTGTTATAATCCGAGGAGATTGTCGGGTTAATGCATGCGAATTCGTCGATTTGCCTGTTAGCGTTTGTTTTTATCCTTTCTGATTTATGACTGAATTCATTTGCCGATTAGGTACGCCGTCGGGCGAGGTCGTCACGCGGGTCGTCGAGGCGGACCAAGCGTCTGAGGTGCGCACCCGTCTAGAAAGCGAGGGGTTTCGTGTTTTTGCCATTTCGTCGGCTGAGGAGGGTCTCTCGGCGGTCCTTTCGCTTGGCGGCGGTAAAAAAGGTAAGGTAAAACAAGCCGATTTCCTTCTATTTAATCAACAACTTTCAGCATTATTGCGAGCCGGTATCCCGGTTTTGCAGTCAATTGGCCTATTAAAGACGCGTTCGGCTTCATCCAATCTTCGTATCGTTTTGGGCGATGTCGAAGAAAAGATCAAGAGCGGTGTTCCGCTATCTGAGGCCTTTGAAGCACAGGGAATTTTTCCAAAGATCTACACCGCCTCGATCCTCGCCGGCGAAAAAAGCGGTGCTCTAGACGATGTGTTGGCACGCTTCGTGACCTATCTAAAACGTAGCGTTACTATTTCCCGCAAGCTTCGCGGTGCCCTCGCCTATCCTGCATTTCTGCTGGTAGCCGCGACAATGATGGTTGGTTTTTTGACACTATATATCGTTCCGCGAATGTCTGACCTCTTTAAGAGTCTGAGCGCGAATCGAACCTTGCCGACGGTGACGCTCGTTGTACTGTGGTTTTCCAATGGCATCGTAAACAATATCCTTTGGCTTGGACCCCTCGTAATAGTCGTCGGCCTTGCGCTTTTTGCGTGGTTAAGAACAACGGGCGGTAAGCTGCTGTTGCACAAACTGCTGTTGAGAATACCAATCGCCGGCCAGTTGATCCGTAATATGGCGACCGCTCAGCTCGCGCGCTCGCTTTCAACGCTGCTCTCGGGCGGCATCACCGTTCCTGATTCGTGGGACATTTCATCCCAAGCGATCAATAATCTCGAGCTCCGCCGCCGTAGTCAGGGCGTTTCGCCGATGATCCGCGAAGGCCGTGAATTTACAGCGGCATTGGAAAATGCGAACTGGATGCCCGAACTCGGTCTCGATATGATCGGGATCGGCGAGAGATCAGGCAGCCTACGCGAAATGCTTGACGAAGTTGCGACGTTTTACGACGCCGAAGCAGAGGTGAGGCTGGAGCAATTTACGACGTTGCTCGAACCGCTGATCTTGCTATTTATGGCCGGCATCGTTGTGACCATTTTGCTTGCGATCTATCTGCCGATCATTCAAATGATCTCGGCAGGACCTGTTGGCGGACGAAAATAGAAAAAAAAACAGATGAGTGAACAAATTCAGACTGAAACAAAAACTTCATCCCCGAAAATCGAGCTTTCCGATTTTCTCGACAAAGAACCGCCGGAGGTAACCGAGGCCAAACAGCTGGCGCATCGTTACCGCATGCCGTTTATCGATCTGTTGCCGCCCGAGCAGCCATCACCGGTTGATCACGACGAATTGGCAAAAATCTCTGTTGATTTAATGCTTCGCAATCAGTTTGTGCCGCTGCGTCGCGACGGCAACAACCTTCACGCAGCTATGGCCGATCCGACAAATCTCGAGCGGCTTGATGAGTTAGAGAATGTCCTTAATGTGCGTATTGTGCCGTACGTCGCGACCGCTGGCGCGATCGACGTAGTTTTACGCAAAGGCGATTCGACCCAACGCGTGCTGCAAGAGGCCGCGTCGACTTTTAAGATCTCTCTCGTCAAGGAAACTGATCAGGGCGACGAGGTCCTCGATCTCGACCGTCTTGCGTCCGATTCGGATATGTCGCCGATCATCAAACTCGTCGACACTATTCTTTACAACGCAATGGAATCGCGTTCGTCGGATATTCACATCGAGACCCGCGAGCGTGATGTACAGGTTAAATTCCGTATCGACGGTGCGCTTTACGCAAAGGTCGATCCGATAGATATCTCATTCCATCAAACTCTGATCTCGCGTATCAAGGTCATGTCCGAGCTTGATATTGCCGAGCGCCGCATCCCGCAGGACGGCCGTTTTCGGGTGCGTTACAAGGGCCGCACGGTCGATTTCCGTGTCTCGATAATGCCGACGATCTACGGCGAAGATGCCGTTATCCGTATTCTGGATAAAGAACAGATCAACGAGAGTTTTAAGAGTCTAAATCTCGACGTAGTTGGATTTGACGACGAAGACGTACAGCGATTTCGGCTTTATATAAAGGAGCCTTATGGCATGGTCCTGGTCACGGGGCCAACAGGTTCCGGTAAAACGACTACGCTTTACGCGGCTCTCAACGAGATCCGTAATGAGGAAGACAAGATCATCACCATCGAAGATCCGGTCGAATATCAGCTAAACGGCATTGTGCAGATTCCCGTCAACGAGAAAAAGGGACTCACATTTGCTCGCGGCCTTCGTTCGATTCTACGACATGATCCGGACAAGATAATGGTCGGCGAAATTCGTGACGAGGAAACTGCACAGATCGCGATCCAGTCAGCATTAACGGGGCATCTTGTTTTCACGACGGTTCACGCCAATAACGTCATCGATGTTATCGGGCGATTCCTGAACATGGGCGTCGAGCCGTACAATTTTGTTTCCTCGCTTAACTGCGTTCTCGCTCAGCGCCTGGTACGTCTATTGTGCCCGACATGCAAACGTCCATACGAACCAACGGTCGAAGAATTACACGAATCCGGGTTGCGGGCGGAGGACGTGCCGGCCGGCCAGAAGTTTTTCCGAAGCGTTGGCTGCGATGCCTGTAACCACACCGGTTATCGAGGCCGGACGGCCATTCACGAACTGCTGGATATGTCGGATACGATCCGCGAAATGATCATCGAACGCCGTCCCGGATCCGAGATTCGCAGGCAAGCGGAAAAAGAAGGTCTGTCGTCCTTGCGTGAATCAGCCGTCAAGAAAGTATTTAACGGTGTTTCAACGCTGCACGAGATAAATCGAGTGACGTTTGTTGAGGAGATACGTTAAGTAGAGCCTCACCTGCCGTCAAAACAGCACCGCCGAGAAGAAAGAGGTCCTTTATCAAAAAGCCGCCAACCGCGGCTGGTACCGGCAACGGAAAACCTTCGACTGACGACCATGCTCCGGGCGTTGAGAACAAAAAGCTCAAGGTCGTCAAGGTCATGCCGATCGCGCCGATGCTTCCTAATGCGGACAGCTTTGGCGCAAAAGCACGCAGCCCGATCAATACGGCGAAAATGATCTCAGTCGTGCCGATCACATTTGAAACCGCCTGAACGCTGAGAGCGGAGTACATCCACGACATCAATGGGCTGTTTGAAACCAGCGGCTTAATGGCCTCGGCCTCGACCTGTGTGAACTTAAACGCGCCGAAGAAAAGCAATATTCCGACGAGTCCATAGCGCAAGATACCTGTGCCAACGTTGCTAAATTTCTTTCCAAAACGGTTGGTTAAAAGTGAAAAATTTGATTCGCCTAAATTTACGGCCGATGTTGCGATTGTGGTCATATTTTATCTCCCGAATATTCGGATAACCACTAGATCACGTCGCCGAAGTTGTTTATTCCACTGATGAAATCAAATAAGCTGCTTATAAACCGCCGGATCGACATTCCCGCCGCTGACAACCAAACACACTTTTTTTTCCGCAAACATGTCCTTTGCAGTTAAAACAGCGCCCAGCGAAAGAGCGCCCGTCGGTTCCGATTTGAGGTTGGCGAGATCGAAATAGAGCTTTACGGCTTTCGCGATCTCGGCATCGGGCACTTCGATAATTTCGCTCACACTGTCCTTTATGACCTGCCAATTGAGTTTGCCAAGTGATATCGTCCGGGCACCGTCGGCGATCGACATCGGTTCGGTCACATTCGGGAAGATATGACCGGCTTTCAGTGACCGGGCTGCATCATTGCCAAGCAGCGGTTCAGCCCCTAACACGTTTGTTGTCTTACCATTGCGGCATAAACCTGTGACGATACCTGAGATAAGACCGCCGCCGCCGACCGGCGAAATGATGATGTCAAAATCTCTCGCCGAAAGCTCGTCTCCTAACGAGGCATTTCCTTCGATCACAAACTTATCGTCATACGCACTTGCTAAATATGCGTCCGGCATTTCGGCTGCAAGCTGTGCAACGCGCTCGTTGCGGGCGATCTTTGCCGTATCGACAAGATCAACGGTCGCGCCGTATCCGCGTACGGCGTCAATCTTGACCTTGGCCGACGTGACCGGCATTACGACAGTACACTTCTTGCCCAAAAGTTTAGATGCGTATGCGAGCGCCTGGCCGAAATTGCCCGATGACGC
>Ga0209798_10000099_pt1 | contig 46175 bp, 12 predicted proteins | sample DOMMetBare3Fresh_FD_187475 | JGI IMG/M metagenome (GOLD analysis project Ga0209798, IMG submission 187475) | Wetland sediment microbial communities from St. Louis River estuary, USA, under dissolved organic matter induced mercury methylation -... | ecosystem: Environmental > Aquatic >...
GCAGTGATGCTCGCAAACGGCGCACGTAATCCTCGAGATAGAGAACCTGCTTCTTGTAGGTATTTTCCAGCACCCATGTGTCCAGGACGCCAACGAGGGCTATTTGTTGTCCCTGATCGCGCAGCCTCCGGGCCATTTCAAAAGCGATATGCGCTCCCCGGCACATGCCTACGAACTGATAAGGGCCACGCGGCGCCACTGCGCGGATTGCTTCCAGATATTCGGAAGCTAACTCATCGACCGCCCGCTGACTGTGCTCACCCTGCAGGTCCTCGGGATACTGTGCCTGCAAACCATAAACCGGCTGGTCTGCTCCCAGATGGCGGGCCAGGGCTACGTAACCCAACGCGTTCACATTCGGCATGGAAACGCAAAATAGCGGAGGCCGGCCGTCGCCTTTCTGGATTTCGACCAGCGTGGGCCATGCACCTGGCTCACCTGTTGTGGTTAACAATTTGCCCAGACTTGCAATAGTCGCGTTCTGAAAGAGGCTGACGAGGGGAATCTTCTGACCAAATACTTTTTCAATCTCGACCAGCAGTCGCACCGCCAGCAGTGAGTGTCCGCCAATTTCGAAGAAGTTGTCGTTGACACCCACCTGTTCCCGATCAAGAACCTCTTGCCAGATGACCGCCAGTTGTTGCTCGACCTGGTTGGCTGGTCTCGACCGCGGCGGCGCGTCAGCTTGAATTCGCTGCGGGGAGGGCAGGGCCTGCCGATCGATCTTACCGTTGGGCGTCAACGGGAAGGCGTCGAGCACCACAAAATAGGCCGGTACCATGTAGTCGGGCAGCTTTGTCTTCAAGCGGGCACGAAGCTGGGCAACCAGCTCGCCGTCACTTTGGCTGGCTACGTAAGCCACCAAATCTCGATTACCCTGCGGCGACTCGCGCACGATGACGACCGTATCCATGATGCCTGGGTGCTCTCGTAAGGCCGCTTCTATCTCGCCCAGTTCGATGCGGTAGCCGCGCAATTTTACCTGGTGGTCAATGCGTCCAAGGAAGTGGATCGAACCATCGGTCCCATAACGGGCCAGGTCCCCCGTGCGGTAAAGACGCTTGCCGGGTTCGCGGCTAAACGGATGGGGCACAAATTTTTCAGAGGTAAGCTCGCTGTCCTCCAGATAGCCGCGCGCCAGGCCCGAGCCGCCGAGGTAAATCTCCCCAGGCACGCCAACCGGCTGAGGCTGTCCGTGGGAGTTCAACAAATAGACCTCGGTATTGGCTATCGGTCGCCCAAGACTCGGCAATTCCCCTGTTCCCTCCGCTCGGCTCAACGCCCCGGAAGTCGCAACCACCGTGCTTTCGGTCGGCCCATAATTGTTGACGACCTTGAATTTCAGGCCGGCCGCCCCGTAGCTATGCAACCGGTCCCCGCCAGTGAGCAGCGCCCGCAAAGCCGTAGCTGGCGGCCAGTCGAGACTCAGAAGTGATTCTGCCACCGGTGTAGGCACAAAACTGATCGTGATTGCGCAAGCGACCAACCAGTCGCGGAGCTGCGCCGCCGCCATGCGGCTCTCCTCGTCCGCCAAGTGGACGCTCGCTCCCTTTGTCAGGTACGGCCACAATTCCCAGCCACAGGCGTCAAAGCCCATGCCCGCCAGTTGCGTCGCCCGGTCCTCCGCAGTTACCTGAAAGGCGTTATGATGCCACCTGATGAGATTGAATAGGGCCTCATGGGTGATCTGCACACCTTTTGGTCGCCCAGTTGTGCCCGATGTGTATATGACATAGGCAAGATTGTCAGACCCTGCCGAGCGGACTAAATTTTGCTCCTCAGCCGCTGCTATTTTCTCCCGGTCTCGATCCAGACAGATAATTGGCGCTTGCGCCCCGGGAAGGCGCTCAACCAGGCTGGCTTCGGTGAGCAACACCAAGGCGCCGGCATCTTCAACCATGAATGCCAGTCGTTGGTCGGGATACGCTGGATCCACGGGCACGTAGGCGCCTCCTGCTTTCAACACCGCCAACAGACCCACTACCAACTGTATCGAGCGCTCGAGCACAACTGCTACCCGAATGTCCGGCCCGACACCCAGGCCCCGCAGTTGGCGGGCCAGTTGGTTCGCTCTGCCGTTCAACTCCCTGTAAGTCACCTGCTGATCGCCCCAAATCAGCGCTAATGCAGCCGGAGTGCGCTCGACTTGCCTCTCGAATAACTCTGGCAAGGTCTCGCTCTTGCCAAAGTCGACACGGGTCTCGTTCCACTCGACAACCGTCTGCCTGACTTCTGTTTCGGTAAGTAAAGGCATCTCGGCAATGGTCTGATCGGGGTTGGCGACAATTGCTTCAAGCAAGACCTGGAAATGATCGAGCAAATGGCTGATCGTGCTTTTCGGAAAAAGATCCGTGTTGTATTCCAACCAGCAGCCTAAGCCATCCTCGGTCTCGGTCATGAACAAGGTGAGATCAAATTTTGCCGTGTCATATTCTCGTCTGAGGGCTGCGACCGTCAATTCCGGCAGACTAAATGCGGCACGCGGCTGATTTTGTAAAGCAAATGCCACCTGAAATATGGGTGTGTAATTTAGACTGCGCGGGGGCTGTACTCCCTCGACAATCTTCTCGAAGGGCACATCCTGGTGAGCGTACGCGGCCAGAGCGGTTTCCCTGACCCGACGCAGGAGTTCCCGAAAGGTCGGATTGCCGGCAAGACTGGTGCGCATGGGGAGCGTGTTGACAAAGAACCCGATCAGGCCTTCCAGCTCAACACGGTTGCGGCCGGCTATGGGCGACCCAACCACCAAATCGTCCTGGCCGCTATAACGATAGAGTAAGGTTTTGAATGCCGCCAGCAACGTCATGAACATGGTCGCGCCTTCGCGGCGGCTCAACTCGTTCAGGGCGCTCTTCAGCTGTGCCGGCAAAATAGTCGTTAAGTGCGACCCATTAATGGTCAGTGTGGCCGGTCGCGGGCGAGCTATGGGCAAATCCAGCACCGCTGGGGCCCCGTCCAGGTGCTGTTTCCAATAACCTAATTGCTCTTCGAGCACTTCACCCTGCAGCCATTCTCGCTGCCAGCGGGCAAAGTCCGCATACTGGATCTGTAGTTCGGGCAGTTCGACTGGCTGTCCGGTGTTCAGGGCTTGATAGATAGCAGCCATCTCCCGCACGAATATCCCCATGGACCAGCCATCACTGATGATGTGATGCATGGTTAGCAGCAGTACCTGCTCCTCGGGAGCCAATTTGAGAAGGCAAACGCGCATTAACGGCGCCTGGGTCAAGTCGAACGGCATTGCGGCATCGGCGATTGCTCGGCGCGACACTTCTGCTTCGCGTTCGCCAGCGGTCAGGTGTTGCAGATCAACTTCCGGAAGGTCAATTTCCAGTCGCGGCGCAATTAGCTGCACCGGCTGACTCCCAGCCAGCTCAAACCTGCCGCGCAGAACATCGTGTCGAGCGAGAATCAGATTCAGTGTCTGGCGCAATACCGGCACGTTTAGCGCACCCTGCATCCTGAGCGGTCGGGCAATGTTATAGGCGGGGCTGTCCGGTTCGAATCGATTAAGAAACCAAAGACGTTGCTGCGAAAACGAGGTGGGCACCGTCTTCGAACGCGCCGCCTTTTCGCGTAACAGATCAGCGAGCAACGCACGCTTCTCTTTAGGGGGAAGGTCAATCCCATTTTGCAAGGTAGAATTCACTTCTTTCCGAGTGTTTTAACGCTGCTATTGATTCGAACACCTGGGTCCACCGGCAAGCTAACAGCGCGCGTTACGTCATTTGTTTTCGTCCGTGCTCATCCGAACCCGCCGCTACCGCGGTTTGCAGACACTTCTTCAGCTCTTCAGCCAGGCCGCCCACACTGGGCGCACGCAAGACAGTTTCATGATTTCCCGGAATTATGTGAACATCCACGCCGGCGGTAGTTAGCTTGCCCCAACCCAATTGTGGGTCACGAATCCGATTTAGTGGTTGGCGCCTAACTCGAAAAACGTTGATACGGTTGTTATAAGTCCTGGGCACAAAGCCAGGTCCGGGAAAGTAAGCTCGCATGGGATTCCTGCGGTTTGATGCTGCGCTATCGGCTACCCCTCCAGCCGGTCTCTTGTCGCTGTCTTTGCGAGTCGTTACTTTTGCTTTCAGAAAACTCAGTTTTTCCTTTAAATCTGAGCGCTGGAACGAACGCAACCGGCGTACATAATACTCAACGTACAGGAACTTGTTGTAAGTATTCTCCAAAACCCACGTGTCGAGTATGCCGAGCAGTGCGATCTGCTCGCCCTCCTGTTCCAGCCGCCGCGCCATCTCGTAAGCGATGTGCGCGCCGCGGCACTGTCCCACAAATTGATACGGACCCCTGGGCCGGACTGCACGTAACGCCGCGAGGTACTCTGTGGCCAAATCGTCCACCGCTGCCCGGCTATGTTCGCCCTGCAGATCTTCCGGATACTGTGCCTGGAGTCCATAGACAGGCTGATCGGGACCCAGATAACGCGCGAGGGCGCGATAACCAAGTGCGTTGACGTTTGGAGCTGAAATGCAAAAGAGAGGCGGCTTTGCGGCGCCGGGCTGGATCTCGATCAGCGCTGGCCACGAGAAAGAGCGTACGTCCCTCCGCAGCAGGTCCGCCAGGTACTCAATCGTGGCCGCCTGGAAGAAGCTGCTGAGTGGCAGTCGCTGTCCAAACTCTTTCTCGAGTTCCGCAACTACTCGGACGGCGAGCAGCGAATGCCCTCCCAAGTCAAAGAAGTTGTCTCTGATGCCGACTGATTGCACCCCCAAAAGCTTTTCCCATACATACGCGACCCGAACCTCGATCAGGTCACGCGGCGCGCCATTGCTCCCTGCCAAATCTGATCTAGTTTCATCCGGTTCCGGCAACGCTTTTCGATCGATCTTGCCGCTCGGCGTCCGCGGCAAGCAATCCAGCAGCACGAAGGCTCCAGGGATCATGTATTCCGGTAGCTTGAGCTTCAACCAACTTCTAAGCTCGCTACTCAGTTTGTGCGGTTCGATGTTCGAGTGCTCATCTTTGAGCACGATGTAGCTCACCAGCACTCGATTGCTTTCGGTAATTTGCCTTAGAGCACAGACTGCTTCCTTGACCAGCCGGTGAGTCTTCAGCACTGCCTCAATCTCGCCCAGCTCAATACGAAATCCCCGCAGCTTCACCTGGTGATCCGCTCGCCCCAGAAACTCTATTGTTCCGTCTTCCCGATGGCGCGCCAGGTCACCCGTCCTGAACATTCTTGCGCCCGGCTCACTGGCGAACGGACAGGGAAGAAACGTCTCGCCCGTGAGCTCGACATGGCCCAGATAGCAACGGGCCAGTCCCGCCCCCGCGATGTAAAGCTTGCCCGGAACACCTACCGGCACGGGGTTGAGCCGATCGTCGAGAATGTGGGCGCCAGTGTTATCGATGGGCCTACCAATGGGAATAGTGGTCAATTGGGTGGCTTGCCCTATTTCATAACACGTGACGTCGGCCGCAAGTTCAGAAGAGCCATAGAGATTGATCAAAACAGCTCCCGGCAGCTCCAGCCTGAATGACTGGACCAGGTCGAGCGGCAGCGCCTCTCCGCTGCAGACCCAATAATGCAAGCGCGGCAGTTTCTGAGCCAGGTCCTTTTCCAGTTCGAGAATGGCGCGCAAGAGCGAAGGCACCAGCACAATCCGGGTAACGCCCCTGGCCGCCAGCATCACGATCAGCCGGTGAGGATCAGTTACCACCTCATCGGGAATGATGACGATGGGAATGCCACGCAGCAGCGGACCAAAAGTCTCCCAGATAGAATCGCCGAAAGCGAGCGACGTTTTCTGACAGCAGACCTCATCCATCGCAAAGGGATACCTGCGCCACATCCAGGCAAAACGGTTGAGCGAGGCATAGTGGGGACTGATCGATGCTTTCGGTTTCCCGGTAGATCCTGAGGTGAACATGGCATATGCGGCATTGTCAGCCGTAGCCCGAGCTGGAGGCGCGTTCTCGCTTTCGCGCGCGACCTCGCACCAGCTTGAGTCAAGACAAACCGTTTCCGCCGCGGAAGGCGGCAGGCTTTCGCAAACTCGCTTCATTGTCAGTACGACGCTGACCTTCGAATCGGCAAACATGAAAGCCACTCGCTCTGCGGGGTAAGAAGGATCGATAGGCAGGAACGCGCCGCCGGCTTTCAAGACTGCGAGCATGGCCACAACCATTTCGATGGATCGTTCCAGGCAAATGGCAACCAGCATCTCGGGTCCAATGCCGCGCTTTATTAGATAATGGGCGAGCTGATTCGCGCGCCGATCCAGCTCACCCAGTGAAATCTCTTGCTCGTCGCAAACGACTGCGAGTGCCGCTGGGTTTGCCCTTGCTTGTTCTTCGAATAGCTCGTTAATGCAACGACGCGGGTAATCAGCGCGAGTGTCGTTCCAAACAAGCAGCTGTTGCACTTCGGGCTCGCTCAGCAACGGCAGGCGAACCAGCCTCTCATCGGGGTTCGCCATGATTCCGCGCAGCAGCGTTTGGAAGTGTCCTGCAATCCGCGCAATAGTTGTGGCGTTGAATAAGTCGGTATTGTATTCGAACGTCAGCCTTAAGCCTTCGCCGGTTTCCCCAACGTAAAGGGAGAAATCGAATTTCGCCGTCTTGCCAAATTGCGGGAACTCCCGCAGCTCGAGATTGGTAAGGGAAAGGTTCGGTTTAGGCGCGTTCTGCACCGCAAACAACACTTGGAACAGAGGCGTATGCTGCAAGCTCCGCTCAGGCCTTAGTTCCTCAACCAACTTTTCAAATGGCATGTCCTGATGGGCATAAGCCTGCAGGGCGACCTCGCGCACACGCTGAAGCAACTGTCGGAAAGTGGGATTGCCTGAGCAATCGGTTCTCAACACCAGGGTATTCACAAAGAAGCCGATCAGGCCTTCGGTCTCTTTACGCGTGCGATTTGCAATGGGAGTGCCCACAACAATGTCTTCCTCGCTAGTATAGCGATACAACATCGTCTGGAAGGCCGCCAGCAAAGTCATGAACAGCGTCACTCCTTCGCGGCGGCTAAACTCAGTAAGCGAATCGCTGAGCTGTTCCGACAAAATCGTAGAATGGTATGTCCCGTTGAATGTCTGCGTTGCCGACCGTTGCCTATCGGTGGGAAATTCGAGAACCGAAGGAGCGCCCGCAAGTTGTTTCCTCCAGTACGCGAGCTGCATTTCGAGCGGATCGCCGCGCAACCACTCGCGCTGCCAAACGGCGAAATCAGAATACTGGATCGTCAGCTCTCCCAAAGGCGAGGGGCGGTCGTTAACAAAGGCTTCGTACAAGTCTCCCAACTCTTGAAACAATACACCCATGGACCAACCATCGCTGACGATGTGGTGCATCGTGAGCAAAAATACGTGCTCATGATCGTCAAGCCGGAACAAGCTGGCCCGCAACAAAGGATCATGGGCCAGATCAAAAGGGAGGCGCGAAGAATCTCCGACCAGCCGGTTAACGACAGTCTCGCGCTCGGACAAACTTATTGGTCTGAGGTCAACCAGAGATAGATCCACTTCGCGTGGCGGATGAATCACTTGCAGCGGCTCTCCATTGACCATTTCAAAGTTCGTGCGCAACGACTCGTGCCGAGCAACCAGGGAATTGAGAGTTTTTCGGAGGGCGGACTGGTCTAACCGGCCAATCATCCGCACCGCACTCGAGATATTGAACATCGCTGCCTCAGACTCGAGTTGATTCATGAACCAAAGGCGCTGTTGTGCAAACGAAGTAGGTGCGGTCCTCGCGCGCGCCGCTTTCTGGCGCAGCAGCTCCCCGAGCAGCGCACGCTTCTCGGCGGCTGAGGGCGCGAGGTCATTTTGTAGAGTGCCACTCATCTGATGTCGAGCAAGCTCAAATAGTCCAAATAACAACCGCTTTGCGGTTGAGAATCATTTCTCGGCTGGGGGCCCTGAGCGGCGTAAAAAACGGCAATCACTTTCTTTCAGCCATGGTCTGGAGTAGGGCTTCAACCTGCTCATCGGTTAGCAAGTCAATATTCGCCAACAGATCTGCCGCATTGCGATCAGGGTCTCTGGTGATGGGAGCAAACATACCCGGGCCGCTTTTTTTCCTGAATTCAACTATAGCAATTGCCAGCGTTGCGACCGTAGGGAACTCAAACAGATGTCTGAGCGGCAATTCTATCTCAAAGACGCCGCGGACCCGGGAAATCAGCTGCGTGGCCAGCAGCGAGTGTCCACCGAGGTCGAAAAAATTATCGTCCATCCCGATAGGCTCGCGCTTGAGAACAGCAGACCAAATCTCAGCCAACTGCTTCTCGACCTCGGTGCGCGGTGGCACATAAGATCGTCGCTGCCCGCTGGCGCTGAGATCCGGAGCCGGCAACGCGCGACGGTTGATCTTTCCCGATGGAGTCAGCGGAAGCATTTCGAGAAAAACAAAGTCCGACGGGACCATGTAGTCGGGCAACTTCGCTTTGAGAAAAGCGCGTAGTGCGGCAGCCAACTCAGCAGAGTCGGGCGTTGCGGGAACTACATAGCCGACCAGTCTGCGCTCGCCGGCCTCGCCCAACACGACTACTACCGCTTCACGCACCGACGGATGAGCGGCAAGGCTGGATTCAATTTCGCCCAGCTCAATGCGAAAGCCGCGAATCTTGATCTGGTTGTCGAGGCGCCCAAGAAACTCGAGGTTCCCCCCACTGGTGAAACGCGCCGCATCCCCGGTGCGATAGATTCGGCTCCCAGCATTGACGCCCAGAGGATTCGCGACGAATTTTTCTGCCGTGAGGTCCGGCCGGTTTAAATAGCCGCGCGCCAGATTCGCTCCGCCAATACATAGCTCCCCGGCTACCCCAATCGGTGCCGGTTGACCAGTCTGATCCAAAACATAAATCTGGGTGTTCGAGATTGGCCGGCCGATCGGCGGGAGCCTGGGCCAATCCTCGGACCGTCCCTGCAGGGTGTAAGCTGAGACCACGTGGCTTTCTGACGGGCCATAATGATTGTGCAGCGTGCAATCTTTCAGCCTCTTGAAGAAGTCAGCAATTTGCGGCGTGATCTCCAATTGCTCGCCGGCAGTGATGATCTCGCGCAGCTGGTCCAGCTCGGTGCCACTCGCGGGGAAGGCTTCGGCAAGGTGCTGAAGATAGACGAATGGCAGGAAAATTCGCTCGACTTTTTGCCTCTCTAAGAAACGGAGTAGGGCCGGAGCATCTCGTCTCAACTCGTCCGACACCAGCAGTAGGGTCCCGCCTGAGCACCAGGTAGAGAAGAACTCCTGGAACGACACATCGAAACTCAGGCTGGCAAACTGTAACGTCCGCGCGGGCGCCGGAGCCTGCTCGAGTTGCCAACAAATCAAATTAGCCAGAGCACGGTGCGTGAGCGCGACGCCTTTGGGCCATCCCGTCGAGCCGGACGTGTAGATCACGTAAGCGAGATTCTCGCGGTCGAATTGCGTCTGTAAATCCTCGGCGCTCTCGCTTGCCACCCGGTCCCAATCTTCATCAAGGCGCAAGAGGCAATCACTCGCCGGCGACAGCGTACTGGCCAGTAGCTTGCTGGTCAGCACGACTTTGCATTGCGCGTCGGCAAGCATGAAGGCCAGGCGCTCACTCGGGTACGAGGGATCGAGGGGCACGTAAGCAGCGCCCGCTTTCAGCACTCCCAGCACCGCCACTGCCATCTCGAGACTGCGATCGATGCAGATGCCGACTCTATTGTCGGCCTCTACGCCGAGACCCCGGAGGTAATGCGCCAAACGGTTTGCCCGGCCGTTCAATTCACGATAGCTAAGCGTTTGGCCCTCGAATTCAACCGCGATGGCGGCGGGAGAGCGGGCAACCTGCCTCGCAAACATCGTCAGTACGGAATCGACACCGTAAGAGACCGTTGTATCGTTCCACCACTCAACGATCTCTTGGCGTTCGGAATCGGTCATTAGAGGTAGATTGGAAATCTCTGCGGCGGGATAATCCGGCAAATTCCGAAGCAGTGTTTGCAGGTGGCCGAGCATTCGCTGGATGTCGTCCGCAGCGAATCTCAAACGGTCGTAAACGATCTGCACCGTCATGCGCGCGCCGGGACTTACCAGCACGGTCAGGGGATAACCCGTATTTGACCCCAGACCGCGGTCAGCGCGAATTTCCACGCTGCGATTTTCTGATTCGTACCCACCTCCGGCAGGAAGATTTTCAAAGACAAAGATGCTCTCAAACAGCGGTATTCCGCGCGGTACTTCACTCCAGCCCTGGATCTCGACGAGCGAACTGTATTCGTACTGCTGCATCCTGGCCTGCTGCTCCTGCAATTCTTTCAGCCAGGAAATTATGGAGTTGCGCGCCGGAGCATGCACTCGTAACGGCAGCGTGTTGATGAACAAGCCAACCATCGATTCGACACCGGGCAAGGTTGCCGGGCGGCCTGAGACCGTCACGCCAAATAGCACGTCGTCTTCCCCACTGTAAGCTTTCAACAAGAGCGCCCATGCTCCCTGAGTCACGGTATTCAGAGTGAGCCGGTGCTGGCGCGCAAAAGACCTTAGCTTTTCGGTGTCCGCTTCCGAGAGCTGAGAGCGCAGATCGGCATAATCACCCAGCCAGCTTGCGGCAGGATCCAGGGGCCGATCTACCGCCAGGGCGGTGGGCTCAGTAAATCCAGACAGGGTTGTGCGCCAATAACTTTCAGCTGCCCCGCGGTCCTGATTGGCGATCCAGTCAAGGTAAACACTAAAAGGCATGGGGGCTGGGAGACTGGCCTGTTTGCCCTGGGCCAGCTCCTCATAGATTGCGAACAGGTCTTTCAGCAACAGCGCGCGCGACCAACGATCAAGCACCAGGTGATGGCGGCTGAAAACAAACCTGAATAGATCCGGAGCGAGCCGAAACAAAGCGAGGCGGATCAAAGGCGCAGCACCAAGATCAAACCCGCGGCTCCGGTCCGCCGGCAAATAGTTGCTCAAGTGCTGTTCCTGCTCTGGCAAGGTGAGTTTGGACCAGTCCTCCAGTGTGAACGGCACCTGCACCCGGCGCAGCACCACCTGCTGAGGTTGTTCCAGTTCCTCCCACAGAAACAAGGTGCGCAGAATCGAGTGGCGATCGACGACCTGTTGCCAGGCACGCTGAAAGGCATTGACATCGAGCTCGCCCGTGATCGTGAACAGAGATTGTTCGACGTACACGCCCGACCCGGGTGTGTAAAGAGAGTGAAACAGCATACCCTGCTGCATCGGCGCCAGCTGGTAGATATCTTCCAGATTCTCGCGCCAGTCGTGTTCTGATTGATTAGAGCTCGTCATTGTCGGCTAATTCAAACCTGCTTTCTTTGCTCCGCCGCTGCCAGACAGTGTCTGAGTTCTTCTGCCAGGACGGCGACGTGCGGCTCTTCCCTGATCGAAGTGTGAGTGCCTGGAACGACATGGACTTCAAGACCCCCGCGGGCCAGCTTTTCCCAACCCAATCGATTGTCCTCTTCATCAGCTTCAGCGTCCAGAGCCCAAAACATGGTGATTTTCCCCGGGTAAATCTTGTCGCGCGGGACATAGTCTTTTTCCGCATCCAGGATCGCCAGGACGGTTCGCACAAGGGCCTCATCGCCGTGGCGGCGTTCCGCCACCAATCGCGCCAGCGCCGGATCCGGACCGGCGTTGATTTCGACCGACACGGTTGGCTTTCCCATCTTTCTCCTGAGCGTTTGCCAGATTGCCCGCGAATAAAAAGCCGCTCCATGTTCCCGCAAATGTGTCAGGTGCAACCGGACTTTCCTACTGCGCGGATAGACGGGACAGTTGGTATTGAGCATTGCCAGCAGTCCCACCTGATGACCCTGGGACCACAGTTGCAGGGCCATCTCGAAAATCACCAGTCCCCCGAAAGAGGCCCCCAGCAGGTGATAGGGTCCTGCGGGCTGAAAGGCCTGTATTTCCCGAATGTAATGCGCCGCCATCTCCTCGACCCGCAGGAAAGGCCTCTGCTGACCGTCCAGACCGCGTGCTTGAAGCGCATAAACCGGCTGGTCGTTACCCAGATGTCGCGAAAGTGGTCGATAGATGAGGACGTTGGCGCCCGCAGCGTGGATACAGTAGAGCGGGGGATTTGAACCCTGCGGCTGGATGGCAACCAGCGACGACCAGTCGCTGGTGTTGGCCGCAGCTTCGCGCAATACATTCGCGAGTTGTTCGATTGTCGGCGCCTGAAACAAAACCGACAGGGGAAGTCTTTTACCGAAACGATTTTCAATTTGCGAAAACAGGCGGACGGCGAGCAATGAATGTCCCCCCAGTTGAAAGAAACTGTCGTGGACACCAATCGTTTTTATGTCGAGAATCTTTTCCCAGATATTAGCCAGTTGCTGTTCGAGATTGTCGCGCGGGGCCAGATAGGAAGACTCCAGTCCGAGTCTTCCTTCCGCAGGTTTTGGCAATGCCCGTCGATCGACTTTGCGGTTCGGAGTCAATGGCAGTGAATCGAGCCTCACGAATGCCGCCGGCATCATGTATTCCGGCAGCTTCGCCGCCAGCAGTTGTCTCAGGTTGAAGGGCCATTCCTGACCCGGCGGGCTGGGTAAAAGCGCATCATGAGGCACAACATAAGCCACCAGCCGCTTGTCGCCCGGGCGATCTTCGCGGATGGTCACCACCGCCTGATCGACTTCCGGGTGTTGACTGAGTACCGCCTCGATCTCGCCCAACTCGATGCGAAAGCCTCTGAGCTTTATCTGATTATCAAGCCGTCCGAGGAACTCGACTCGGCCATCGCGCAGGTGACGGCCCAGGTCCCCCGTGCGGTAAAGACGCTCTCCCAAGTCACGCGCAAAGGGACTCGGCACGAACCGTTCAGCGGTGAGTTCAGGACGGTTCAGGTATCCGCGCGCCAAGCCCGCTCCCCCGATGCAGATTTCTCCCGGTACACCGGGGGGCACGGGATGCAGGTTGTCATCGAGAATGTAAATCGTGATATCTGATAACGGCCGGCCAATCGCCGTCAGGCAGGCTGCGGACGGCGACTTGATTTCGGCATCACGGCCGGCTGACTGAGCAGCAGCGGTCGGCTCGACTCCTATCTTTGTGCAAGTGGCCCACACAGTGCTTTCGGTGGGTCCATAAAAGTTCCAGACTGGAATACTTAGCCGCGCCAGAGTTTCAGCCAGCTCGCAATCGAGGGCGTCACCACCACAGATAATTGTGCGCAGGTGCAGGGACGCCGGATCAGGTTCTGCGTCGAGCAGCTGACGCAGGGCTGAAGGAGTCTGATTAAGAATCGTCACGCCTTCATTCAACAACAGCTCGTGAAACGCACTGGGTGACTGCGTCACTTCCAGGGGCACGACGACGAGGCGCCCACCGTATAACAACGCCCCCCAAATTTCCCAGACTGAAAAATCAAAAGCGCTGGAATGGACTGTGCTCCAAATGTCACCCTCGCGAAAGCCGAGTTGTTCACGAGTCGCCGCGAACAAGTGAGCGACGGATTGGTGCGTCACCGAGACGCCTTTGGGGCGTCCCGTGGATCCAGAAGTATAGATGACATAAGCCAGGTTATCCGGCGTTGCCAGAACGGCAGGACTCTGCTCGCTCGAGGCGGCGACTCGCTGCCAGTCCTCGTCGATCAGCACCACAGCTGCTGGCTGTGCCGGCAAGTTCCCGGCCAGGCTCCGCTGCGTGATAAGTACTGCCACTGCGGAGTCCGACAGCATGAAGGTCACTCGGTCCTGTGGGTAAGCTGGATCAATCGGGACATAGGCGCCCCCGGCCTTGAGAACAGCAAGCAGGGACACGATGTTATTGATCGAACGTTCGAGGTAAACCCCAACTAATTTCTCTGGTCCGATACCCAGGCTCTGCAAGTAATGGGCTAGCTGATTGGCGCGCCGGTTAAGTTCGGAATAGGTAAGGCGCTCTGTGCCCGCCACCAGAGCAATCTCATGCGGCATCTTTGCGGCTGCCGCGGCAAACATCTCATGCAGGCAGGCGCCATTTCGTGGGCAGGTTCCGGTTTGGTTCCAGGCAATCAAGGTCGTCTGCAGTTCCGGTGAGGTCAGTATTGGCAAGTCACCGATTCGCTGGTCGGGATCGCTGACGATGGCGCGCAACAGGACCTCGAAGTGTGCCGACATACGGGTCACGGTGGCCGGTTCAAAAAGGTCCAGGTTATATTCAAAACGCAGCTGAATTTCATTGGCCTCTGGCAAGGGCGTCATGATGCCGGGAGTAGACCTACACAAAACCTCAAGCGTTAAGTCAATCCGAGAAATCTCCGGATCGAGAGCCAACTCTTCCAGCACCAGGCCGGCCGCGGGCAGCGCAAAATCTTTCGCCTCTCGCAGGTTCAGCGCCACCTGAAAAATCGGTGCGAAGCTCAGGCTGCGTTCCAGTTCCAGATCGCGTACCAGCTTTGCGAACGGCATCCTCTGGTGCTGAGCAGCATCCTGGACGCGCTGCTGCACCTGCTTTAACCACTCCCGGAAGGTGGGATTTCCGGAAAGGTCCGTTCGCAGGCCGACAGCATTGGCAAATGGCCCGATGAGATACTCGAGTTCGGTAAATTCGCGATTGGGAAACTCAGACCCAATGACCAGATCATCCTGTCTGCTGTAGCGCGCCAGCAGGATCAGGAAGGCCGCCATCAAGACTTCAAAAAGCGTCGCTCGCTCGGTAAAGGTCAGTGCGAGGAGCGCCGCGCCGAGTTCTTCATCCAGCACGGTCGTAAAAGACTTCCCACGCCAGCTCTGGATGGCCGGACGAGGACCGCCAGCAGCAAGTTCCAGGACAGCGGGAGCGCCCTGCAGCACCTGTCGCCAATAATCACTGTCACTTCGCAGAGTATCCTCGGTGAGTGTGTTTCGCTCCCATGAAGCGTAGTCCGCAAAGTGTATCGGCAAGGGCCGAAGTGCTATTGCTGCGCCGCTGGCCAGCGCGCTGTAGCTTTGCCATAACTCGTCGAAGAATAAATTGAGCGACTGGTCATCGCTTATGATGCGGTGGACGGTGACCAGTAGAATATGTTCATCCCGGGCAAATGATAAGAGCGTGACTCTCAGGAGGGGACCAATTGTCAGATCAAATCCCTGTTGTGCTTCGCCGCGAGCATACTGCTGAGCCTGGCCCAGGCGCTGGTTAGGGGTCACTCCGGACATGTCGATAACGAGCAGTTCCGCTTTACCTTCATTGGATATCAGTTGAGCGGGCTTTCCATCAACACCCGCGTAGAGCTGCGTGGCTGCAAAGGTGGCGCGCAATGAATCCTGGCGCTCAACAACCGACGCCAGTGATTGACGTAACAGGTTGTAATCGAGCTGGCCAGCTACCTTCCAGCTTCTGGAGAGGTGCGCCGAAGCCGCGCCGGGATCAATTTGGTCGAGATACCAGAAGCGTTCCTGAGCAAAGGAAAGCGGGGCGGGGCCAACTTCGGTCCGGCGCAGAATGTGATAAGGCTGCGATCCAGGTGGTTGCGACGGGTCGGCCGGGACCTCCCGTGAAGATCCCGACGGAACCTGGCCGGTAATCTGGTCTGATCTCAGCAAGCTCGACATCGTACTTCCAACGTTTTCTATCAGGCATTCCGAGTGCCGATTCAATTGGGCTCTTCCGAACAGCTTTGAGCCCGCTAAGTGGGTACCCTAAAACGCATCTATGAATCGAGAAAACTATCTCCCCAGCTTTTTCAGCACCTTGTTCAGTTCTGTCTGATTTAGTCGGGCCCTCGGAAAATCCGTTGGCGATATGCTGGTCGCATCCGCCGCCCGCGCGTTGGAAATCAATGTGCGCAGGTGCATGAGGTAAGTCTCAGCCAGTTGCTCGATAGTATCGCGGCGATGAATGTTTTCACTATAGGTCCATTCCAGGCGCAGCTCGCCGTCGGTCACAGCCCCGATGATATTTAACAGGTAGCCGCGCTGTGCGGCTGGAGTTTGCGCTGGGCCGGTGGCCTCTGCGCAGGGCTTAAAAAGCGATGCCTGGGACAAAACGCGATCAGTCTGGCCCAGGTAATTAAACCTGACTTCGGCTGGCGATTGGCGGCCGAGGGCTTCGACAATTTCCTTTTTACCGCTGAGAAAACGCAGCAGGCCATAACCGATACCGCGCTGCGGAATCGCGCGCAACTGTTCCTTAACCAAGCGTAAACTCTCGCCCAGGCCCTGGGATTTCTTCAAATCCAGTAACACCGGGAAGATGGTTGTAAACCAGCCAACAGTGCGAGACAAATCAGCGCCTGGAAAAATCTCCTCTCGCCCGTGACCCTCGAGATCGAGTAGGATGGCAGAAGAATTGGTCCACTGACTCAGCGTCTGTGCCAGGGCTGTCAGCAGGGTCTCATTGATTTGGGTGCGATAAGCCGCCGGCACTTCCATCAACAGAGCCATCGTTTCGCGCGGATCGAGTGAACGCGTCACGGTCCTGGCCGACGCAGAATTATTTGGTCCCGTTCTAAAATCTACTGGCAAACGAGCGACGGCAGCATCACTCAACGAAACCCAGTAAGGCGCTTCCGCCAGCAAAGCCTCGGTCCTGGCGTGTGCGGCCAGTTGTTCCGCCCAACTCTTGAACGAAGTCGTCTTGGCCGGCGGTTGGGGCCGCTTACCTGACTCGATCTGTTCGTAAATGGTCTGCAAGTCCTCGAGCAGAACACTCCACGAGACCCCGTCGACCAACAGGTGATGAATTACCAGCAACAGCCTGACCGGTACTTCGTTCTGATCCGTGAACAATGCCGCGCGCAGCAAAGGGCCTTTCTCCAGATTCAGACTCGCTTGCAACGCCGTCGCGCGTTCCTCCGTTACCGGGCCGCGAAATACTTCGAGGCTGATGCCGTTGTGACTCTCGAGCGGCACAATCGCCTGCTGCCAGCCGAGCTCCGTTCGTTTAAACCGCAAGCGAAGAGCATCGTGATGCGCCTGCAACCCTGCCAGCGCGCGCTGCAGAACTTCTGGATCCAGCGATGTATCGACTTCTAGCAACATAGCCTGGTTATAGTGGTGCGGGTCAGCCGGCTCCAGCGCAAAAAATCGTGCCTGTACCGGCGTTAAGGGAACTTCTCCTGTAACTGTTCCCTGCTCCGCAACACTCGTTATCGCCGTGCCCGCGACGCCAGCCAGCCCAGCAATTGTCTGATGTTCGAACAGTTGACGCGGCGAAAGCTTGAGCCCCGCTTGATTAGCTTTCGCGATAATTTGAATACTGAGGATTGAGTCGCCACCAAGTTCAAAGAAATTATCGTGGATGCCCAGCCGCTCCACGCCCAGCACGCGGGACCAAATCGAAGCCAGGACCTCTTCGACTTCGTTGCGCGGGAGCACCGTCGCGGCTTCATCCGCCTGAAACCGGTCTGGAGGGGGTAAGGCACTGCGATCAACCTTACCGTTCCGGGTTAATGGCAAAGACTCCAGCCGCATAATGCTGCGGGGAATCATATATTCAGGCAAACGTCCTTGCAGGAATGTCTTTAACTCAGCTCCCTCGATCTGCGCGCCAGTCCGCGCCACAATGTAAGCAACCAAACGCTTCTCACCGGGATGGTCTTCTCGGGCGACGACGATTGCTTCGCCCACACTGGGATGTTCGCGCAGGGCCTGGGCGATTTCCACCGGCTCAATTCGATAGCCGTGTATCTTTACCTGGTCGTCGATCCGGCCAAGAAACTCGAGGCGTCCGTCTGCGAGTTGCCGCGCCAAATCACCAGTCTTATAGAGACGCGATCCTGGCTCTGCAATAAACGGATCGGGAATAAACTTTTCCGCAGTCGCCTCCGGGCGCCCGATATAGCCCCGCGCGACTCCGGCGCCTCCAATATGCAATTCACCGGGAACGCCCAGCGGCGCGGGCTGCTGGTGCTGATCCAGAATCAGCACGTGCGCATGCGCCAGCGGTCTTCCCAGCGGCACAACTTCGGTAAGCCCGCGCTCACGCAAATCAACGCGTTGGGTGGTGGCGCCCACCGTCGTTTCGGTCGGTCCATAATGATTTAGGATCGCGCACTCCGGAGCGAGCGTTGAAACCTGCTCCACCAGGTTCCAGGAACAGGCTTCACCACCCAACACCAGCCTCAGCCGCGGCAACAAATCCGCAGGCTGCGCCGCAGACAGGAGTGCGGACAGATGCGAGGGGACGATTTTGAGACAATCGATCGGATAGCGGCGGCAGTAGTTCGCCAGCGCGTCAGGATTCGTACTCCGCTCTTCAGAAATTAAATGCAGGGTCCCGCCTTTTAAAAGCGGCGGAAACAGCACCGTGTTCCCCAGGTCGGCGGCGATGGTGGAAACAGTGGCAAAGCTGCTGGCGTCCGCAAGCTCGAGTTTTTCCCAGAGCGCCGCCACATAATTCCTTAGCTGGCGGTGTTCTACCGCGACGCCTTTCGGTTTGCCGGTCGACCCGGAAGTAAAGATTATGTAAGCGAGATTTTGCTCCCCGGCAAGGCTAACGGGATTCTCTGTGAGCAGATCGTGGTGTTGCCCCTTTTCATTTCTCGTCGGCCCTGCAAATTGGCCCGGGATTTCAGGGAGAGTGGCCTCCACCAGGACGACATGATCGACCTCAAGCCCATTGGCAAGTTCGTTTCGCGTCACCAGCACGCGCGCGCCGGCCTCCGCCAACATCAGGCTGAGGCGCGACTTCGGCAACCCCGGATCGAGCGGCACATAAGCCCCACCCGCTTTTAGAATCCCCAGCAACCCGACTATCAGATCCAGCGAGCGATCAAAACACAGACCCACCGCAACATCAGGGCCTACACCAGCGAGTTGCAGGCGGTGAGCAAGTTCATTGGCTCGAGCATTCAAAGCTGCGAAGGTAAGTTGCTCGTCTTCAAAGATCACTGCCACGCGGTCTGGAGTTCTTGCTGCCTGCTCCGCGAACAGGTCATGAATACACTGGCCCCCGGGAACGTACCTATTCGTGTTATTGAAAGCGAACAGAATCAGCTGCCGTTCCTTCGGGCCAACAACGTCCAGCTCAGCAAGAGCAGTCCGGGGAGCAATGGCGGCGGCGTCAATAAGAGTCGCCAGGCGCTCCGCTATCAATTTCATGTCCGGTGAAGAGAAGCGACTCTCATCGTACTGCAGGCTCGCACTGAAACCTTCTGCCTTCCTCTCGCAGACGAGCTTTATTTTAAAAGCCTCTGTGTGTGGCTCATGACGCGCCAGGGAAAACTTCAGCTCGGCTGCCTGCACTGGCGCTGGCCACTCGCGGGCTTCAAAACAGAAGGCTCTGTCATTGTCCGTCCTGGACTGCTCCGGTCTGTAGTATTCCTGCAGACGTGAAGCTTCCTCCGCGCCCACCGTCAACCGGCCCAGTAGATCCGTCAGCGACAAACGCTCGTCAAAGTGCGAAGAAATCGGCAGGTAGCTCGAGAGCAAGCCGATGGCCTGTTCCAGCTCGGCAAACTTTCTCCCCTCGAACAAGACTTTAACAGTGATATCCTTCGAAGTGGTCGATCTCCATAGCAGTGTCTGCCAACACGCCAGCAGAAATGTTGCCGGGCTCGTCCCGCAACTCTCAACCACCGCCTCAATCTGTTTGCGCGTTGCGTTCTTGATCTCGACCGGCAGCGTCGCAAAACTCGATTCTGTCTGGTTGCCTCGGTTTTCAAAGATCAGACGTGGTCCCAGGCCCGGCAAGTTTCCTGGTGGCCAATACTCGAGCGCGGTTGCGGCTGCGCTTGATTCCAGCAACTCATTTTGCCATTCCGCAAAATCCGCATACTGCATCGCGTCGATAGCTTTGGGTGCTTCGCCCCGTCGCAACTCTTCATAAGCGGCGGCGAGCTGTAACAGTAAACGTGTGACAGACGGACCATCGATACAAAGTGCTGATGCAGTAATTAAGAGCAGATGCCGCGTGTCCGACAATTTCAGCAGCCTTGTGCCCAATAGTAGCGGCTGCGGATAGCCGACTGACGCACCAGCTTCGCAGAACAGTTGCTCTATCTTTTCCCGCTGCTGAGTTGTGCCGAGCGTGGAGAGGTCGTCACTCTGCAGAGGCAATAATGGCTGGTCCGCTATTACCTGCAGCGGAATCGTCATGCCGGGAAGCAGTTGGAAGGAAGAGCGTAAAATCTCATGTTGGGAAATAAGGTGATCTAACGCTTGCCGCAGGATCGCTTGATCCAATTTTCCTTCAAGCTCAATCAGCGAGCGCAGACAGTAGGACCGCCTTGCGCCAGACTGCTCCGCCAGCCAGAGTCTGGTTTGCTGTGGTGAAAGCCGATATCCCTGGATTGTTTCGTGTGCCACTTTCTAGTGTTCCTTGCCCGCGCGTTCCTTTTCCGTTTCTCTGCTACCGGCGCTGTTGGGGGCGCACTGAAGCGTTGTGCTTTGAATGTTCAGTGCGGACGGACGTGTCCGCCTGTTAACGAATCGCTATTAATTACGACCTGCCCCGGCACTCGGAATTCCTGCGCTCGCTCATTTGCCGTGATGAAGTTCTCCCATACCTACTACAATCCGGCGTGCCCCGCGATAGGGACGACGTCCATGGGCCACCAGCATATTGTCCACCAGCAGTACATCCCCCTGTTGCCAGGAGAAAGTAATCATTTCGCTGGCATAAGCCGCTCGCACCTGCTGCAGGTCGTCTTCATCAATTTCAGATCCGTCGCCATAGTACGCGGTGCGGGGCGGTTCATCGCCTGCCGCGAGTAATAATGCTTTACGCAGTTCCGGCTCCAGACTTGAAACATGAAAAAGATGTGCCTGGTTAAACCACACTTCTGCCGCGGTGTGCGGGTGAACAGCAACGGCCTGGCAAAGCTGCGAGGTGCGCAAACGCGACTCGCTTTTCCATTCAAATTCAATTCCCGATTGGCGGCAAAACGCTTCTACTTCCGCGCGGTCATCGGTTTGAAACACGTTCTGCCATGAGAGATCGAGTCCGTCGCCATAGTTACGCACGTAACGCACATTTTTTTGAATAAACCGCTCGCGGATTTCCGGATCAATGCGCGAAAACACTTTGCGGCTGTCAGCGATCGGCGTTTCACCGCCTTCCGGCGAAGGCTGGACGCAAAAGAAGCCCAGCACCATGGGCCATTGCCGCGTATAAGACATTTCGTTGTGTAGCGGAATCGTCTGCTCTGCGGGATACTCTGTAGACGTATAGATCTTGCCGCTGACCTTTGTTCGCGGCGTCGAACGATAGGAATAATCGAGCAAGTCCCCGGCCACGGTGGTCATGAACTTCTCGAATTCCTCCACTCCGGCGACATTAAAACCGCGGAATAAAAGAGCGCCAGTGTGGAACAACCGGTCTTTGATCAGATCGACATGGCTCTCCGCCCACTGCGCGAGGCTAAGTCCTTCGACTGCCGGCTGAAACACCAGCGGCAACGTGGCGCCGCTCTCAAGCCGTCCTTCGCTGACGAGCGCTTCCGGCGACAAGGTTATTCCTTTGCGCCTGATATTAGAACCTTGTCTGTCGATGTTCGGTTTCATTGAAGTTGTTACTCCAGGTAATTCATCAGTACCCGGGTAAGAATCGCTTATTGCCTGTCTGAGACTGCCCTGCGCCTGGCCGATCTCAAGCTGCGGTGACTCTGCTCTTCCAAATGCCTCGAGACTCTTACACGATGAACGTTGGCAATCTCATCCATCCTTACGCGCAAGGCGCTGAGCCGAACATCGCCACCAGTGACGACGATCTGCAGCAGGCTCACGAACTGCTCACTGATGCGAGCAATTGTCTCGGCGGTGAACAGATCGCTGCTGTATGTGAATGCGCCTTCCAAGCCGTCATTAGTCTCCCATAAGGTCAATTGCAGATCGTGCCTGGTGCTTGCGCTTGCGATGGGTTCCATTTCCACCCTTAGATCATGCCATGCCTGGCTCTCAACGGGCGCGTTTTGCAGTACAAACCATACCTGAAACAGCGGATTGAATTCGAGCGAACGTGGCCGTTTCAATTCGTCTACGAGTTTTTCCAATGGCACATCCTGGTTCACGTACGCTCCCAGGGCTGTCTCGCGCACGCGTTGCAGCGTTAAGCGAAAATCCGGATCACCCGCCAGTCTGGTACGCAACACCAGGGTATTAACAAAATACCCGATTAGGTTTTCTACTTCCGAGCGATTCCGCCCTGCTGTCGGCGAACCAACCACAATGTCGTCATCACCTGACAGGCACGCAAGCGTTAGTTGAAAACCCGCCAGCAACGTCATGAATAGCGTGGCTCGCTCGGCCCTGCCAATTTCCTTCAAACCGTCGACGATTTCTTTTGCGATGCGCACGGCATGCCGCGCGCCTTTAAAGCTGCGTGAGGCTGAGCGCGGCCGATCGGTAGGCAGGTTAATGAGCGCCGGGGCATCCTGAAGTTGCTCGCGCCAGAACTCGAGCTGTCTGGCGAAGGCAACGCCTTCCAGGTTTTCTCTTTGCCACGCGGCGAAATCGGCATATTGAATCGGTAATGATGGCAGTCTGACTTCATTCCCCGTTACGATCCCATTGTAATGTGAGACCAATTCGTTCAGCGCCAGGCCGATGGACCAACCATCGCTGACTATGTGATGCATGGTTATTATCAGCACGTGCTCTGCGGCGGCCAACTGCAGGAGAACCAGGCGCAGCAACGGTCCTCGTTCCAGGTCAAAGGGCTTGCCAACCTCGGCAGTCACTAACTGTTTCACCGTCTCTTCGCGCGTCGCAAACTCCAGTTGGCTGAGATCGATTAGGGGAATCTCAGGAGCCACAGAAGTAGCTACAGAGAGCACGGGCTTACCTTCGCTGCTCTTAAAACTAATACGCAAAACCTCATGCCGCGCGAAAATCGCCGCCAGGCTTTGCTCTAAAGCCGTTCGCACGAGTCGCCCTCTTAAGCGCAATGCACGCGGAATATTGTAAGCAGCGCTGCCCGGCTCCAGTTGATCGAAGAACCACAACCTTTCCTGCGCGAACGAGAGCGGCAGCATCTCTGCACGCGGTCGGGGTACCAGCGCCGCCGCGCCGGCCCCCTCCGCTGAGCGACGCGCCACCTCAATCCTGTCGGCCATTTGCGCGATGGTTGCCGCCTCAAACAGAACCCGCAGGGACAGGTCGACGTCAAACGTTTCCCGGATACGAAAAGCGACGCGCGTCAACAACAACGAATGGCCACCCAGATTGAAGAAATCGTCGTGGATTCCCACCTGGTCCACGCCGAGAACTTCACGCCAGATGCTTGCCAGGACATCTTCGGTCGGAGTGCGCGGCAATACGACATCAGCTGCCGCATTTGGCTGCCCCGGCTCGGGCAGCGCCAGTCGATCCAACTTTCCGCTGGGCGTCAGCGGCAGTTCGTCAAGCAGGACAAACACCGCAGGCATCATGAACTCAGGCAGCATCGTGCGCAGGTGCCGGCGCAGATCCTCGATACCCGTCTGGTCATCAGTCACTACGTAGGCCACCAATTGCTTGTCACCGTGGACATCTGCGCGAGCGACGACGACCGCGCTGCGCACCTTTGGACAGGTCAATAACGCAGCTTCGACTTCGGCCAATTCGATCCTGAAACCGCGCACTTTCACCTGGTGATCGCGTCGTCCGCGGTATTCGATATTCCCGTCCGCAAAGTAGCGCCCCAGATCGCCGGTGCGGAAGAGTCTCGCCCCATTCCCAAATGGATTCGGAACAAATCGCTCTGCGGTAAGATCGGGACGGTCGAGATAGCCGAGCGCCAACCCCGCTCCACCAACAAAGATTTCGCCAGGTACGCCAACCGCTGCCAGTTCCAGATTGCCATCGAGCACATAGACCTGGGTATTGGCGATGGGTCGCCCAATCGGGACTGACTGCATCTCTTCAGCCGAAACTACTTCATAGCACGTAACGTCGGCCGCTACTTCGGATGAGCCGTATAGATTTATCAACTTCGTCGCCGGCAATTCTTTTCTGAACCTGGCTGCCAGCTGACTTGAGAGTGTCTCCCCACTGCAAACACAATAACGAAGACTGCTAAGTTCAGGTCCCGGGCCTGTTGTGCCCTCAAGGATCGCTCGCAGCAGTGAAGGCACCAGCACCAGTCGTGTGATCTTGCTGGTTGAGAGGGAGGCCAGCAAAAGATTCGGATCTTTAACCCCCTCGCTGGGAATGATCACTTGCGGCACGCCCTTTAGCAGCGGCCCGAAGATCTCCCAAATTGAATCGACAAAGCTGAGTGAAGTCTTTTGACAGCACACCTCGCCAGCTGAGAACGGATACGCCTGCCACATCCAGGCAAACCGATTGAGCGAAGCGGCATGCGAGCTAATCACGCCCTTGGGCCGCCCGGTTGAACCTGATGTGTAGATCACGTGAGCGGGGTAGTCTGCCGTTACGCCACTGTCGAAATTTGCGCCACTGAGCCCGTCAAGCTCAGCCTGCAACTGGTCGAGCGAAAGAGTGAGGGCGGTGGTTGCTGGTAAAGATGCACTGAGCTTGCTTTGAGTCAAAATAATAGCAGCCCGCGAATCTTCGACTATGAACTTGATGCGCCCGAGCGGATAGTCGGGCTCGAGTGGCACGTATGCGGCCCCTGATTTCAGGACTGCCAGCAGGCTGACGATCATTTCAAGCGAACGTTCGACGCAGATTGCGATTTGAGTTCCAGGCGCGGCACCCTGGCGCCGCAGGTATTGAGCCAACTGGTTTGCACGCGTGTTCAGCTCCTGGTAAGTCAATCGTTCGCCCTCAAAGATCGCTGCCACTTCGTCGGGCGACTGCGCCGCTTGCCGCTCGAACAACTGGTGCAGGCCAGGGGCTGATTGGAGCTCGAGGAACTCAACCTCCGTGGCATTCCAGTCCAGAGACATTTGCCGGCGTTCCGTCTCTGTCAGCAACGATAAAGACGCAATCTGCTGGTCAGGATGAGCGACTATGTCTGTCAGCAACCTCACATACTGATTGAGCATTTGCTCGATGGTCTGGCCTGCAAACAGCTCGCTGCTATACTCCATAACACATACAACCTGGCCATTTTCTTCACGCGCTGCCAACATCAAATCGAACTTCGCAGTCTCAGTCGATACGTCCCACGCGCTGACCGTCAATCCCTTTAAGTGAAGTTCAGGATTAGCGGTGTTTTGGAACTGAAACATCACCTGGAAGAGTGGATTACGACTGAGGTCACGTTCCGGTTGTAATTCGGCTACCAGTTTCTCAAAAGGAAGGTCCTGGTGAGCATAAGCTCCGAGCGCGGTTTGTTTGACCATGCCGAGCAATTGCCGGAAGGTGGGATTGCCCGCCAGCTTGGTGCGCAGCACGAGGGTGTTGATGAAGAAGCCAATCAACTCCTCAATCTCGGCGCGATTGCGCCCCGCGATTGGTGAGCCAACTATTATATCGTCCTGACCACTGTAGCGGCCCAGCAGGATCTGAAACGCGGCCAGCAAAACCATGAAGAGCGTTGCGCCTTCCTGCTTGCTGAGATTCCGCAGCTCGGCAGTGAGGTTCTTTGACAGCGTGAGGAACTTATAGTCGCCCGTTGATGTCTGAACGGCTGAGCGCGGATAGTCGGTGGGTAGTTCCAACACGCCACTCGCACCGTCAAGCTCTGCACGCCAGTATGAAAGCTGCCGTTGTAATTCGTCGCCCTGCAACCACTGTCGTTGCCACTCGGCAAAATCTGCATACTGGATCGATAGCGGCGGCAACGCAGCTGGTTCGGAGCAAACAAGTGCGTTATAGAATTGACCCAATTCCCTGAAAAGCAATCCTGCTGACCAGGCATCGCTAACTATGTGGTGAGTAGTGAGCAGGAGCACATGATCCTGATCCCCTAGTTGCAGCAGGCGGGCACGGATCATTGGCCCCTCTGCCAAATCAAAGGGCAATGCGGCCTCGGCTTGGGCCAGCTGCTTTGCCTTTTTTTCTCTCTGGTCCCCAATCTCAGCGCTCAGATCTGTTACCTGCAAAGGAATCTGGACCTCGGCAGAAATCACCTGAAGTAACGAGCCGGAGTCATTGCGGAAGCAGGTGCGAAACGGTTCGTGACGACTGACCAGGTCATTGAGCGCTTGCCGCAAGGCGGCAATATTGATCTCTCCCTGTAAGCGCAGAGCTCGCGGTACGTTATACAGCGCCTGGTTATCTCTGAGTTGATCAAGCAACCAGAGTCGTTCCTGGGCAAACGATACTACGGCGCTCGCGCGATTTTGCCGGGGTGCAATCAGCTTCGGGCCTGCGCCCCCGGCCTCGCCTTTGCGGAGACGCAATTCGAGCAAGGCGCGTCTCGCTGGAGAAAGTCCCTTGATTCTTTCGCTTAGGTTGTCCATCTACAGACTGCTGCGGTTTTCCTGGGTCGCCGCCGGGACCCCACTATCAAACCGGATTCCCGCCAACACCTCACTGCGGGAAAGCGGCTCACACACAATATGGCCTGATAGGAAAGATACGACTAATCAACAAAATTTTCGAAATATTGAGGCTCCAGCCCTGGCAGGTGTGTTGACTAACTAATGGCACGACCAATAATAGCATCGCCACCTGGGCCCATCAACGCGGTTTCCGGCGAAAAATGGGTTTGGCCTGGCAGCGGTCGGGAGAGCGCTGCCAGGTATCGCAGATTGGAAATTTTGTCCTCGCGCCCAGTCGTCCATTCCGTTGGCGCCGCCGGACTGTTTCCACCCTCTTGGTAAACAGACATTACTCGCTTTTAAGTTCTTCTGCTCTTAACAACTGCAGGACCTCATCTTCCGATAACTGCTCGAGCTGGGCCACCAGATTCTCAGTGTCCGCCATTCTGACGCTGTCAATGCTCTCAGCCAGGGCGGCCACTGTGGGTGACTGAAAGATACTGGCCAGTGGAATCTCTGTTTGGAATACCTGGCGCATCCGCGAGACGACTTGCGTCGCCAACAAAGAGTGCCCGCCAAGGTCAAAAAAGTTGTCATGAACACCAATCTCGTTGACTCCCAACACAGCGGCCCAGATATTGACCAGCTTGCTCTCGGTCTCGTTGCGCGCCGCCGTATGGCCCTGTTGCAGAACGGGACGGATATCTTCGGGGGCGGGCAAAGCGGCGCGATCAATCTTCCCATTCGCGATCAGCGGGAATGAAGGCAACGAAACAAAGACTGCAGGGATCATGTAGTCCGGCAGTCGGAGTTTCAAAAATTCGCGCAATACCTCCGGCCTGGGAGCTGCCGACCCTGATGGCACAATGTAGGCCACCAGTTGCTGAACTGTGTTGAGCCCCGCCGGTCCTGACGCGCAAACGACTGCCTGCTGAATCAGAGGGTGCAGCAAAAGGTTGGCCTCGACTTCACCCAGTTCGACGCGAAAGCCCCGCACCTTTATCTGGTTGCCAAGGCGGCCGATAAATTCCACATTGCCGTCGGGCAGGTAACGAGCCAGATCGCCGGTGCGATAGAGACGCCTGCCTTCCGCGACGGCAAATGGATCAGCGACAAAGCGCAAAGCCGTCTCCGCGGGCTGGTTTAAATATCCTGCCGACACCCCGGCTCCACCGATGTAAAGCTCGCCCGTCACGCCGGTGGGCTGCGGTTGCATCAACCGGTCGAGCACATAAACCTGGGTATTGGCTATCGGCTTGCCGATGGGTACCGTCAAAGAGAAGGGATAGTTGCCGGCCCATTCGGCTTCGAAGATGAGCGACCCTACCGTCGTTTCCGTTGGCCCATAGTGATTGATTAGCCGGCAACCTGCACTTAGACTAAAGATGCGCTGCACCAAATCAGGGGACAGAGCCTCGCCGCCCAGCAACAGAAACTTCGCGGGCAGGAGGTTGCCGTCCGGCTCCGCGGCCAGCAGCGCCTGAAAGTGTGAGGGTACTATCTTCAATACATCGATGGGATGCTCTGCGAAGTATCGCTTGAAAAGCGCGCCATCCATCGCCACTTCGTGGTTCAAAATGTGCAGACAGCCGCCTGACAATAGTGACGGGAAGATACAGGTGTTACCAAGATCGGCGGCAATGGTCGAAACAAATGCGAAGTTCAGTGGCTCCGTTACTTTCAAGCGCCGCAAGATAAAGTTTGTGTAATTAACGAGGTTGCGATGCTGCACGGCAACGCCTTTGGAAATACCGGTTGAACCTGAGGTGTAGATCACGTAGACGAAATTGTCAGCCGTGGTCGACGTCTCCGGATTCTCCTGCGGTTGTGCGAACAGGCGGTCGCGCTGCAACTGGAGATCGATTGTCTCGCCAGTAAACTCCAGCGCCGGATCTTTCAACCCGGAATCCGTGATCAGTACCGACGCGTTGCTTTCCGCCAGTTGGGACGCTAATCGTCCTCGGGGGTGTTCGGGATTGAGCGGTACGTAGGCTCCGCCGGCTTTCAGGATGCCGAGCAAGCCAATAATCATCTTACCGCTACGGCTGACACAGAGACCAACGCGATCATTTGCGGACACTCCGCCAAGGCGTAATAAGTGCGCCAGTTGGTTGGCCCGCGCATTCAACTGGTTGTAGGTCAGTTTCTCCTCGCCGAAAACCAGGGCAACTGCCTCAGGCGTGCGAGCGACTTGTTGTTCAAAAAGTTCGTGAATACAGCTCGTGGTCTCGAAAACAGTTTCGCTCTTGTTCAGCTCAAATAAGAGCCAGCGACGCTCGGCGGGACTGAGAACCTCGACCTGCCCGAGGGTTAACGGCTCGCCGAGAGGTTGAGTTTGCGAGTTGCGCGAGGTGGCGGCCGGCGCCCCGGCGGTTAAAAGTCGTTGCCAATAACCGGCAAAGCGCAGGACCGTCTCGCGGGTAAAAACTCGAGTGTCGTACTGCAATTCGGCGATCAGGGTTTTGTCGATCTTCAGGCACGAAAGCTTTAGTTTGAAGGGGGGAGGAGACATCTCGAGCTGGAGAATCGAAAAAGTCAAACCGCTGGTTACAAACTGCGCCGGCCGCTCAGCAAATTCAAAGGCCACATTGTTGGCTTCGCTGTCGTTCGCTTCGTAGTACTCCTGCCATTGGCGGCCCTGGCCGGCGCCTGCGCCGGTGCGCACTAATTCAGCAAAGGAAGTGTCTTCGCAATGGCAGCGCACCGGCAGATAGGTTGCGTATGGTCCAAAGGCACGCTTCAACTCATCGACATTTCTGCCTGCAGCAAGATTGAAAACGAGAAAGTCGGACTGTCCTGTAAGCCGCCAAAGTACCGCCTGCCAACTGGAAAATATCAGAGACTCAATTGTTACCTCACTCTCCAGCGCGAGCCGTTCAATGCGACTATAAAGGTCCTTATCGACTACGACCTTAACTGAGGCTGGTGAAAACGAGGCCCCTGGATCTACAGAAGCTTGCTCCAATGGCAGCACCGCCGAGGCTGCTGTGTCAGCCAGCTCTTTCCAGTAGGCTTTACCCTGCAGTGACTGTTCATCCTCAGTTTCGACCAACTCGTTTTGCCACTCTGCGAAGTCCGCGTACTGCATTACCTCCCCGTCCTGGTCCGAGGGCTGCCCGCCCTGCAGCAGCGAGTCATAAATATCACACAGCTCAGAAACGAAATTCGTCAGCGTCGCAGCATCGGCGCAAAGCGCCGGCAGGGAAATGATCATTACTCGCCGGAGCGACGACAATTTAAAAACGCTTAAGCGCAGGAGTGTGTCCCGCTCAAAGTTGACAGGGCGCGCTTGTTCTTCGGCAAAGCTCAGCTCGATCCGATGGCGCTGATGGGCAGCGTCAAGCTGGCTCAGATCCAGGGCCTGCCAACCCGGACGCACATTGTCAGAGACAATCTGGAATGGCGTCTTTATTCCCGGCGGCCGGCGGAAGGTGGTGCGCAGAATTTCGTGACGTTGGACCAAAGCGTGGAGAGCGTGTTCCAACACACGCGGCTGCAATTCGCCTTCCAGCAGAATTGAAGCGACCGCACGATAGGGAGGAGCAGGATTACTCTGTTGCCGCGTCCAAAGGCGCCTCTGCTGCGGCGACAAGCGAAATCCCTGACTGGAGTTTTGCATGGAATTAAACAATACCTTCGTTCTGAATCCGCCAATACTGCGCTAAGAAATGATTTGCAACCACTTCAGATGTGCTGGAGTTGTTCGATCTCTGCTTTGTTCACCAGGTTTCCCAGAGCCACCACAATTTTCCGCTCCCCGGTAAAGGGGTTGCGTGAATGGGAAACCAGCATGTTGTTAAGCATCAGCACGTCCTGGGCCTGCCAGGGAAAACTGACTTCGTTTTCTCGATACAGCTCACCAATGTACGACATCACTGAATCTTCAATGGCAGTTCCATCGCCATAATAGACGTTTCGCGGCAGGTCTGCTTCGTCCATGATGGCCAGCAGAGAATCGCGTACGGCTGGGGCGAGGCAGGAAATGTGATGCAGCTGTAGTTGATTGAAGAACGCTGGCTCCCCGGTTTGCGGGTGCCGCACGACAGCCGGTCCAACCTGGCGGGTGCGCAAGCCCTGGTTGGCTTTCCACTCAAAATCAATCCCGGCCCGGAGGCAATATTGCTCCACCACCGCCTTGTCACTGGTGTGAAAGAAATCCTGCCAACTGACATCGAGTCCCGGGGTAAAGTTGCGCACGTACAGCAACCCTTTGCTTTCGAACTTCTCTCTGATCGACGGATCCAGCAGTTGATAGATCTTACGGCAATCAAGAATGGGGGACTCGCCGCCCGAGCGCGCCGCAGTGACGCAGTAGAACCAGATGAGCATCGGCCACTGGTCCATATGCGAGCTTTCGTTATGGAAAAGAATCGCTTCGTCCGCGGGGTAGGGCGTTGAACCGTAAACCTTGCCTCCTAGTTCCTCACGCGGCAGGTCGCCGTACTCGCCAAACAAATCCGGACAGATGGTCGAGGCAAACCGCTCAAACTCCTTCACCGAATCTACCGCAAAGCCGCGAAACAAAATCGCTCCGTGGTGCAGGAGCTTCTCTTCGATTAAAGCTCGATTGCTGCCGGCCCACTCGGCCAGATCGACGTCGGCCACCGCTGGTTGGACCAGCAAGGGGAGCGTCGCGCCCGGTTCCAATGGACCCATGGTCACATTATTCATCTGTGACAAGTCGACGCCCTTACGCCTCGTACTGCGCAGGCGCTTTAACCTATCCTCATGCGGCACCGGCTTCTCCATGCTTTTCTCCTTCGCGATTTCAAACGATCCCAACCGCGCTGCTGGCTGCGCCACAATGTCCTGCAAAAGCTTTTGATAGCCCTGCGAAAATCGGGCGATTGTCTCTGACTCGAACAAATCTGGATTATAAAGCCAGAAGCCTTCCAATCCTGATTCTGATTCCGACAGGAAGAGCACCAGATCAAAGCGAGAGCTTTCCAGTGGCAGGTCAAATCTCGTGGTCTGCAAGCTCGACAATTCGAATGCTGAACCGGGGTTCTGCATCACGAGCAGCACCTGCACCATCGGATTCCGGCTGGGGTCGCGCTGCGGTCTTAATTCCTCAACCAGTTTTTCAAATGGCAAGTCCTGATGGGCATAGGCTTCCAGCGTGGTTTCTCTTGTCTGGCGCAACAGTTTAGTGAATTCCAGGTCGTCGGACAGCCTTGCACGGAGCGGCAGAAGGTTGGTGAAAAAGCCGATCAGACTCTCGGTCTCCACGCGGCTGCGATTAGCTACGTCCGTGCCGACCAGCAAATCCTGTTGCCCAGACAAGCGAGCCAGCAGTAATTGGTATGCAGCCAGGCAGGTCATGAACAGCGTCACACCCTCGCGCCGGCTCAGCGATTTTAGTTCGGCCGTCAAAGGCGCAGCGAGGGTGAACAGTTGATGAGCGCCGCGCCAAGTCGGTTGCGCGGGCCTGGGATGATCTGTGGGCAGTGCCAGCAGGGTGGGAGCCCCAGCCAGTTGTTTGCGCCAGTAGGCAACCAGGGTTTCCAGCTTCTCACCTTGCAACGACTGTCTTTGCCAGCTGGCGTAATCGGCATACTGGATGGGCAAGGCAGAGAGCGGCGAAGTCTCGCCGGTCGTCAAAGACTGGTAAAGACTTTGCAGTTCGCTGAACAGGATTGCGATGGACCACTCATCGGCCGCGATGTGGTGCATGGTAATCACCAGCACATGGTCGTCGCTCGCCAATTTGAAAAGCCTTACTCGTAACAATGGGCCCTTAGTTAAATCAAAAGGCCGATTGATCTCGTGCGTAGCCAGCCGCTGGGCTTCCGCCTCGCGTTCAGAGTCAGACAATCCCGAAAGATCAAGTAAAGGCACATCAAGGGTTGCCTGATCAATGATCCGCTGAAAGGGAGTTCCCTCCACAGCGTCAAAACAAGTCCGCAGCGCTTCATGCCGCGTAAGGATATGATTGAATGAAGCGGTCAGAGCGGCAACATCCAGGTTTCCTTTCACGCGCAGGGCACGCGAAACGTTATAGAATGAACTGCCCGGCTGCAGTTGATCGAGAAACCACAATCGTTGCTGAGCGAAAGAAAGCGGAAGCTTGTCATCTTTGGGAACAGCCAAGATGGCGGTTGTCTCGCGAGCGCCTGTTCCCTGGACCATCTCGTCCAGGCGTCCGGCGATGCTGGCAATGGTTGGATTTTCAAAAAGTGCGCGCACAGGTAAATCGAGATTGAGCGTTTGCCGAATCCGTGCTGTTACCTGCGTAGCCAGCAACGAATGGCCACCCAACTCAAAGAAATTGTCAGAGACTCCTACCGGGCCTGCACCCAGCACCTCACCCCAGATACCGGCCAGTATTTCCTCCATCGGCGTTCGCGGCGCGAGGTAGTTATCCTTTGGTTCTTCAGCTCGTTCCGGGGCAGGGAGGGCCCGCCGATCGACCTTATTATTTGGCGTCAACGGCAGCTTATCCAGCCGCACAAAGATTGCAGGAATCATGTAATCCGGCAACGACAAGCGCAGATGCTTGCGCAACTCGGACGCAGTGGCCGCCGCGCCCTCACCAGCAACAAGGTAAGCAACCAGGCGCCGTTCGCTGCCCGGATCCTCGCGAATTGTGACCACTGCCTGCCTGACGGCTGGATGGTCAACAAGGGCGTTTTCAATTTCACCTAACTCCACGCGAAAGCCTCGGAGTTTGACCTGATTGTCGAGGCGGCCGATAAATTCTATCCGGCCACTGCGACGATACCTGGCCAGGTCTCCAGTGCGATAGAGGCGACTGCCAGGCTCGCTGCTGAATGGATTGGGAATGAATTTCTCTGCTGTTAACTCCGGTCGCCTATGGTAGCCACGGGCCAGGCCAGCACCCCCGATGAACAACTCACCGGGCACGCCACTTGGCGGCGGTTGCAGAAACTGGTCCAACAGGTAGAGCTGCAAGTCGGGTAGCGGTAAGCCGATGGACGGAGCGCTGATATCTGCCTGAGCCTCCGAACCAAGCGGCCCATTAGGGTCCGTTTGTTTTAGCAATCCACAGCTCGTCCACACCGAGCTCTCCGTTGGGCCATAAAAGTTCCACACCGGAATTGCCAAACGCCCCAGCTCAGTCGCCAGTTCCTGCGACAGCGCATCGCCGCCGCAGATAATCAAACGAACGCTCCAGTCACGATTGTCAATCAAAGCTCGTTCCCGCGCGCGGAGTACGGCACGCAACGACGAAGGGGTCTGACTCAGCACCGTCACACTTTCTTTACAGAGCAGGTCAAACATTTCGGCGGGCGCCTGCACGGTTTCAAGCGGCACAACCACCAGACAACCTCCCTGCAGCAGGCAGCCCCAAATCTCCCAGACAGAAAAATCAAAGGCACTGGAATGAACGACAGTCCAGGTGTCACCTGGCCGCAGGCCAAGTCTGTCGCGAGTAGCTGCAAACAGGTGGACCACGGTGCGGTGGATCACTTCGACGCCTTTTGGACGCCCGGTAGAGCCCGAAGTGTAGATGATGTACGCAAGATTGTCGGGAGTTACGGTGCTTTGCGGATTGCTCGCATCCATTGCGGCCAATTGATTCTCGTCATCCAGCAAAATAATTTGGGCCTGCAACTCCGGCAACTCGCGCACAGATCTGCTCTCCGTAATCAGGACTGTCACTTGTGCGTCAGCAAGCATGAAAGCAAGCCGATCGGCGGGATAGCCCGGGTCGAGCGGAACATAGGCCCCGCCGGATTTCAAAACGCCCAGTAGGGCCACAATCAAATTCTCGGAACGCTCGAGATAGACACCTACCGGTGTCTCGGGCGCTACGCCGAAGCTCTGCAGCTGGTGGGCTAAGCGGTTTGCGCGAGTATTCAATTCCCGGTACGTCAGGCGCTGTTCTGCAAAGACCATCGCGATGGCCTCAGGTGTACGCTCGGCCTGAGCTTCAAACACTTGCTGCAGGCACGCGGGGGCTGCCGGCTGACTGCTTTCCGAATTCCATTGCGTCAGCAGGCGACGGCGCTCATCCTTACTCCAAATATCGAGATCGCCAATTCTTACAGCCGGCTCAGCCAGAATGTTTTCCAGCAGAGTGATGTAACTGGCTATCATGCGGCGAACGGTTTCGCCATCGAACAAATCGGTGCTGTACTCCCAGATGGCGCTGAGCCCCTCGCCCTTGTCGCTGATAAACAGAGAAAGGTCGGTGCGGGCGGTACCGCGCTCAACCTCCAGCCACTGCAAAGCGATTCCCTGGTCAGCAAGAGCCGGCGGTGTATTTTCCAGCGCGAAGACAACCTGAAATAACGGCGCGTGGCTCAGGCTTCGCTGAGGCTGCATTTCTTCAACCAGCTTGTCGAAAGGGACCTCCTGGTGGGCATACGCTCCGAGCGCGGCTTCACGGACGCGTAGCAACAATTCCCGGACCGTCGGATTGCCGAACAGACTGGCCCGCAAGGGCAGAGTATTGGCAAACAGACCAATCAACCCTTCCAGTTCAGATTTGCTCCGTCCGGCGAGCGGAATACCCACCACGACATCGTCTTGCCCGCTGTAGCGCCACAGCAGCAGGTCGAAGGCCGCCAGTAAGGTCATGAAAAGGGTAACGCCTTCGCGGCGGCTGAATGCTCGCAGTCGCTCGGCAAGATCGGCCGGTATTTCCGCGTAGTGTCGAGCGCCGGCAAAAGTTTGTACCGCCGGCCGTGGCCGATCCGTCGCCAGCTCGAGCGCGGCCGGTATGCCGGCCAGGTGTTCAGTCCAATAAGACAATTGGTCCGCGAGGACTTTGCCCCGCATCCATTCTCGCTGCCAAACGGAATAGTCCGCATACTGTACCGGTAGCTCCGGCAAGGGAGACTCTCGCCCATCACAGAATGCCCGGTATAACGAAGACAACTCACGCAAGAAAATACCCATGGACCAGCCATCAGTGATGATGTGATGCAAGGTGATCACCAGCAAATTGTTATCTGGTCTCAAGCGAACCAAATGGGCACGAAGCAGGGGTGCCGAACTCAAATCAAACGGTTGCTCGCCTTCCAGTTGCCACCAACGCCTCACTTCCTCTTCGCCCTCTTTGTCGCCCAGATATTGCAAGTCGATAATCGGCAGCGCCAGTTTCAATTCCCGGGCAATCGCCTGCATCGGCTCACCGCCAACCACCACAAAAGAGGTGCGCAGTGATTCGTGCCGCCGCAGGAGCTCGTTGAGCGCTTGCTCCAGCGCGTTGAAATTCAGCGAGCCGTCGAAAGGCACGGCATAAAGCAAGTGATAAACGCTTTTCCCTGGATCCAGCAGATCAAGAAACCAGAGCCTTTGCTGGGCAAATGAAGTTGGGAAAATAAGGGGTTCCATAACAATTCCCGCTGCTCTTCGCAGCTTGAGCTGCGTTCAGGCGCCGGAGATACGTGCCGTTTCATCCTCTGACTTCTGCGCCAGCTCGTCGACCAGAATCTCCTCAATGGCCTCAGCCAATTCGGCTATCGTTCTCTGTTCGAACAGGGCGCCCAGCGGCAGCTCGATTTGAAAGATCACACTGGCCCGGGATGCGACCTGGGTGGCTCGCAGCGAGTCGCCGCCTAACTCAAAAAAATCTTCATATACTCCCACTCTTTTCAGACCAAAAACGTCGCGCCAGATGCCGGCGATGATCTCTTCAGTGGCATTGCGAGGCGCAATGAATTCGCTCGCGGCGCTGTTGGCCTGCAGAGTGCGCAGCGCATTGCGATCTAACTTGCCATTTTCAGTCAGCGGCAAATGGTCCAGATATACAAAAACTGCCGGGACCATGTACTCAGGTAACCTGCTCTTGAGGAAACTGCGCAACTCGCTGGTTGATGGCCGATCCGGTCCTCGCACAACGTATGCGGCCAGAGTTTTCCCGCCCCTTTCCTCTCTGACAATCACAGCGCAGCCGGCTACGCCGGCATGACCGGCTAAACAATTCTCGACTTCGCCAAGTTCAACGCGAAAGCCCAGCAGCTTGACTTGATTATCCACGCGACCTTCATAGGCGATATTGCCATCCGTCAAATAGTGCGCATGATCGCCGGTCCGGTAAATCCTCGCCCCGGGAGTGGGACTGAAAGGATCGGGAAGAAAGGATTCAGCCGTCAACTCCGGGCGCCGCCAATAACCGCGGGCCAGATCAACGCCGCCAAGATAAAGCTCACCCGAAACGCCCACGGGCACTGGCTCCAGCGATTGATCCAGAATGTAGGCTGCCATGTTTGCGATCGGGCGACCGATGGGCACGCTTCCCGCCGTGACCCTGCGATCCAGGATTCCAAAGGTTGCGTCGATGCAAGCCTCGGTTGGTCCGTAGAGATTGATCAGGTCCGCATCAAAGCTGGCGCAGAAAAGATCGACGAGTTCTCGCGTCAGTGGCTCGCCGCCGGAAAAGACGCGTTTCAGGCTGGTGCATCCGGAAAATGCGCCCTCGCTCAGCAACAAGAGCAGCAGCGACGGTACGACCTGCAGCGTAGTCACCCGGTAGCCGCACAAAGCCCGGTGCAAATAAGCTGGATCCCTGTGGCCGTTGGGCCGTGCCAATGCCAACCGCGCGCCCGCTAACAGCGGTGCGTAGAACTCCCAAACCGAAGCGTCGAAGCTAATCGACGTCTTCTGCAGCAGGCAGTCGTTTTCCCCGAGCGGAAACCTCTCCTGCATCCATTGCATATGATTGCAGATAGACCGGTGCGTTATCACAACACCTTTAGGCTGGCCCGTGGAACCAGAGGTGTAGATTACATAGGCTGGATTGTCCGGTTGCGCGAGAGGCTCAGGTTCGTGCGTTGGCTCGGCCGAGAAATCATGGCCGTCTTCGCCGAGATAAACAGGCTGGAAGCCGCCGCGGCTCCCTGGCAATCCCATTGCTCTTTGTGTCAGCAGAACTTTCACACCGGCATCAGCGAGAATGAAAGACAATCGCTCTGCTGGCAAGGCGGGATCGATGGGCACATAGGCGCCGCCGGCTTTCAAGACTGCCAGCATTGCGACAACCATCTCGGGCGATCGCTCCAGACAAATGCCAACCAGCGTCTCGGGTCTCACATCCAGCTTTCTCAAGTGATGGGCTAACTGATTCGCCCGTCTTTCGAGCTCAGCGAAGCTGAGTTGTTCGTCCTCGAAAACGACTGCAATTCTCTCCGGAGTACGCCTGACCTGTTCCGCCACTAACTCCTGCAAGCATACGTCCTGCGCATAGGTCTTCCTGGTCTGGTTCCAATCAAAGACTAACTGCCGGCGTTCGGATTCATCGAGCATTGAGATTTGGCCGACAGGGCGATTGGGATTTGTCGCCATGCCTTCAAGTAGCATGGAAAGGTGGCCGAGCATGTTTTGAATTGTCGCCGCAGCAAAGCGGCGCTCGTCATACTCCAGCTTCAGCAAGAGCCGTGAACCTGAATAGGCGGCAAGCGTTAGGGGATACTGAGTCTGCTCCAGCAGTTCGAAATGGCGGCCCTGCCAGGATTGATTAAGACCATTGCTTCGAGCAATGTGCTCATTCAGCTCGTACTTCTCAAAAACGAGTACCGTTTCGAACAGCGATCTGCCGCGGGCTGCCTCGCTCCACTCCTGGATCTTGGTCAGTGGCGTTTGTTCACAATCGCGCAGAGTCACCTGCTGTTGACGCAACTGTCTGAGCCATTCGAGCAGGGGTTTTTGCGGATCCAGTTGCACTCGGAACGGCAGAGTATTGATGAAAAGCCCCACCATTGAGGCAGCTTCCGGCAAACTTGAATGCCGGCAGGCTCGGGTTGCGCCGAAAACTATGTCCTGAGATCCGTAATAGCGGCTTATTAACAGCGCCCAACTTGCCTGGACCAAAGTGTTTAGAGTGATCTCGTTTGCCTGGGTAAAGAATTTAAGACTTGCGAAAACTTCGTCGGAGAGTGCACGGCTTTGCGACGCGCGTCGACGCCCCCCGTCCAGCACGGCTGGGAGCTCTTTCGGTCCAATACGCAAGTCCGGCGGTGGCTTGAATCCGCCCAGATATTCGTCCCAAAATCTTCGCGTGCGCGACCATTCCTGTTGGCTCAGCCAATGGACATAGTCGGCGTAAGGACGCCGCCGCTCAAGCGCCTGCGTGGCATTCGCAAGCCGGTCATCGTAAAGGTGAAACACCTCCTGCAAAACCATCAAGTGTGACCGGCCATCGAGCAAGGCGTGGTGGAAGGTCCAGACAAGGCGATGATGGCTGGCGCCGAGCTTGAAACAGGCCCAGCGCATGAGGGGAGGTCTGGTGACATCAAAACTGCTTTTCCGATCCCGCAACAGGAAATCGTCGTATTCCTGCCGCTGTTGCTCGGGCGAAAGGTGGCTCCAGTCCTCGCTCCGCCAAAACAACTCAACGTTTTCATAGACCTCCTGGAGCGGCTCGAGAAGTCCTTCCCACCGAAACGCTGTTCGCAAAATGTCGTGGCGGTTAACCACCATCTGCCAGGCTTTGCACAAAAGAGACTCGTCAAGCTCTTCATGCAAATCGCAAACCAGTTGCTGAATGTAGACTCCGCTTTCGTACAAACTCTGCAGCAACATACCCTGTTGCATGGACGAAATCGGATAGGTGCTGACGATCTTTTCCTTACTCACTAACTCCCCCTGAATCCCCTCGGGCCACCCCTGGGACCGCACGCTTCCAGCGTGCCCTGTCTCCCCACTCAGGCCCTAACCTGTAAACTCTAAAATTCCCCCCTGGTACCCCTGGGACCCCTGGGACCGCACGCTTCCAGCGTGCCTCCCCCCGCTCCAGGCCCCTAACCTGTAAACTCCAATTCCCTCCTCCCAGGGTTGATTCAACCACGCGGGAGACGCCTGATTTCGGGCATCACCGGCTGCTCCTCGTGTCGGGCAGAATTCAGGAACTCGGCCTGACCAGCGACTGTAGGCCTCTCAAAAAAATACCGCAGCGGCATGTTCACATTAAAAGTTTCGCGAATGCGAACCATCACCTGCGTGGCCAACAGCGAGTGCCCCCCGAGATCAAAAAAATTGTCATGCACTCCTATAGTATCGAGCTTCAAAATATCGCCCCAGAGTTTCGCCAGCAGCACTTCAACGTCTGTACGGGGTGCGACAAAGGCGCCTGCGAGATCGGTGCGAGAAGAATCTGGCCGCGGCAGCGCTCGTTCGTCGATCTTTCCATTGGGTGTCAAAGGCCAGGAGTCCAGGGATACGAACGACGCGGGCACCATGTATTGCGGCAACCTGGATTTCAGAAATGCTCTCAGGGTTTCGCTGACAGTTGAGTGGCCAGGAGCTGCGATCACGTAAGCCAGGAGTTGCTGGTCCGCTTTATCTCGCGCCGGAATCACCAGGCACTCACTTACCGTTTCATGTTCCGCCAGCACATTTTCGATTTCTCCGAGCTCGATTCTAAAGCCGCGAACTTTCACCTGGCGATCCACTCGACCTAAATATTCAATTTCGCAATCAGTCTCTTCGCGCGCGACGTAGCGAGCGAGATCCCCGGTGCGGTAGAGTCGCGCGCCGGGTTCAGCGCTGAAGGGATTGGGCACAAACCTGTCGGCGGTAAGCTCAGGTCGCTTCAGGTAGCCCCGCGCGACACCGGCGCCGGCAACGTACATCTCTCCGGCAACCCCGATGGGCGCCAATTGTTGTTGCCTGTCCAGGATGTAAACCTGTAGATCAGCGAGAGGCCTGCCAATCAGGCTGCCTGACTCATAGTCAATTTCAGTCCTGGTCAGGGGCCGCCAGGTCACATGAACCGTCGTCTCGGTGATGCCGTACATATTGACGAGACGCGGGGCATTGTCGCCGTGCCGATCAACCCACGCCTTTAAGCTCCGCAGCTCAAGAGCTTCACCACCAAAAATAACCTCGCGCAAGGCAAGCTGCTTTTCTCCTTCACAGTTGCTTTCAGCCTGGATCAGCTGGCGGAAGGCCGACGGTGTTTGATTGAGGATGGTCACTTTTTCGCGACTCAACAGCTCGTAGAAGTCTTCCGGAGCGCGACTGACAAGAAAAGGCACAATAACCAGCCGGCCACCGTAGAACAATGCGCCCCAGATTTCCCAAACCGAAAAATCAAATGCATAAGAATGAAACAGCGTCCAGACGTCAGCGGGGCCGAAGTGGAAAAGCGGCTCGGTTACGGCCAGCAAGCGCACCACGTTCCCATGAGTAACCGCGACCCCTTTAGGCGTGCCCGTCGATCCGGAGGTGTAGATGACGTAGGCAGTGCTTTCGCTATTCAGCATCGGCTCGGGATCTATATCCCGGAATCTGGCTATTTCCATTACTCGCTCGTCCAGACAGATCGTTTTCGTATCGGAGTGCCGAACAGCTTCGGCGAGAGATTTTTGGGTCAGCACCAAGGCCAGGCCGGCGTCCCGGGCAATCAATGACAATCTTTCCGCCGGATAGGTGGGATCGAGCGGCACATAGGCTGCGCCTGATTTCAAAATACCGAGAATGGCGACCAGTAAGTCGATTGAACGTTCGACACATAACCCGATCAGCTTCTCCGGTCCGGCGCCTTGTTCGATGAGGTAATGCGCCAGGCGGTTTGCGCGTCGATTCAACTCGTCATAGCTGACGCCTTCTTTCGCACAACTGCCAGCCACGTTGTCCGGCGACCGCTTGACTTGCCGTTCGAAGAGTTGGTGAATGCATTCCGTCTGAGCTTCAGTGGCAATGGTCTGCGGCAGCAACTGGCTTTGTTCCGCCGGCGTCAGCAGCGGTAATTCAGAAATTCGGGCGTCAGGATTGCGGGTCAGGCCAGTGAGCAGGATTTGGAAACGTTGCAGCAGCCGCTGAATGGTGCGGCGCTCGAAAAGGTCCGTGCTGTACACAAACTGGCCCGCCAGACCATCGGGCAAATCCCAAAAATAGGCTTCGAGATCCAGGCGAGTGGTGCTGCCGTCAAAGCCCATCGGATCGACGACGAAATTTCCCAACTCCAGAACCTGGGGGACATTTTGCAACGAAAGAGTGACCTGAAATAACGGATTATGGCTAAGGTTTCGCTCAGGCTGAATTTCCTCAACCAGTTTTTCAAACGGCAGGTCCTGATGGCTAAAGCCCGCCAGGGTTGTTTCTCTGACGCTCCGCAGCAATTCGCGAAAGGTCATTTCGGCCGTCAAGGCGGTGCGAATTACCAGCGTGTTTACGAAAAACCCGATCAGTGACTCGGTTTCTTTCCGAGTACGATTGGCGATGGGCGCGCCAATCACGATCTCATCCTGACGAGTATGGCGCCAGAGCAGAATTTGAAAGGCCGCCAGCAGGGTCATGAACAGAGTTGCACCTTCCTGGCGCGCGAGATCTTTGAGTGCAGCATTTAGTTCGGCGGAAAGAGCAAAGGATTCAAAAGCACCTCGGAATGTTTGCGAAGGTGGGCGCGGGCGATCGAGCGGCAATTCCAACATCGGCGGTGCCCCTGCAAGCTGGTGCGTCCAATAGGCAAGCTGCTTCTGCAGGGTCTCTCCCGTCAAAGCCTCACGCTGCCAGACGGCAAAGTCAGCATATTGAATTGGTAGTTCGCTTAACGGCGAAGGCTCGTCTACCCGGAACGCCTCGTATAGCGTAACCAATTCGCGGATCAGGAGAGCCGTTGACCAGGCGTCAGTTACGATGTGGTGTAGTCCCAGAAACAGAATGTGATCGTCGGCAGCCAGGCGGATTAGCTGGGTCGCCAGTAAGGGTCCGACCGCGAGGTCGAACGCTGTGTTGGCGTGTAGGTCAGCCAAGCGCGCGGTCTCGTTTTCCCGCTCTATTTCCGGCAATTCGCTGAGGTCGATTAGGGGTAAAGGCACTGCAAAAGGCGATAGAATTATCTGGACCGGCTCCCTCCCCACGACGGAAAACACCGTGCGCAGTGATTCGTGCCGCTCGACCAACGCGTTGATGGCGCGCCCGAGAGACTCGCCGTCCAGGTGGCCTCTAATACGCAGATGCCGGGAGACGTTATAAGACGTGTTTCCTGGTTGCAGTTGATCCAGGAACCAGAGTCTCTGTTGGGCAAAAGAGAGTGGGGCCGAATCCTGCCGCGCGCGGCGCGGAATGGCGCGGCTTGGCTGACTGGCGTCTGCAACTCCACGCAGACGCTGTTCGAGTAAGGCGCGCTTGGCCGAAGAGAGTCGCGATTTCTTATCGCTCACTTTTTCCATACGGTTAATTCAGTTCGACAATCTAAAGTGGTTGCACAGGCAACCTACCCAAACAGTTGATGCGCCTCATCCTCGGTCATAGATTCAAGTTGTTCGACCAAATGATCTTCGATAGCGCCCGCCAAACCTTCCACGGTGGCATGCGCGAACAGCGTTGCCAGTGGCAATTCAATTTTGAAGGTCCCATTAATTCGCGACATGACCTGCATCGCCCTAAGCGAATGACCGCCTATTTCAAAAAAATTATCGTGGATGCCAACTTGTTTTAGACCCAACACTTCGCTCCAGGCCCTCGCAATCAATTCCTCGGTCGCGTCCCGGGGGGCAACGAACTCCCGCTTCGCATTTGCAAAAGACAAGTCGGGGGGCGGCAAGGCACTCCGATCGACCTTTCCATTAGCCGTCAATGGCAATTGCGGCAACGTCACAAAATACCCCGGCACGAGCGCAGACGGCAGCTGTTGCTCCAAATACCCTCTCAGTTCTCTGATATCCAAAGCATCCCGTTGGCGAGCGACAACATATGCGGCCAGTGCTTTGTCGCCACGTTCGTCCAGGATCGAAACGACAACAGACGCTGCTATCGCTGGATGTTTGGTGAGAACTGCGTTAACCTCCGCCGGCTCGACTCGCACGCCTCGAATCTTTACCTGCTCATCCAGGCGACCGAGTATCTCCAGCAATCCATCAGGACGATAACGACCACGATCCCCTGTGCGATAAAGCAGATCGTTTTGAACAGCTGTGAATGGATTCTCGAAAAACCGGGCTGCCTGCTCCGGCGCGGCATTTACATACCCAAACGTTCGAAATGGAGTGCGAATCACAATTTCGCCCGGTTCCCCGATCCCACATCGGTGCGTACGGTTAAGAACAAGCGCCTGCGTGTTTGGGAGGGGAGTTCCCACCGGCTGCACGCCAAACTCCGGCTCGCCAGGCACCAGGTAAAAACACTTGGCCAGCGTCGTTTCTGTTGGTCCATAGAGGTTAGCCAGCCTGCCAGGTCCGGGAAAAGAAATGCGCCACTGCCGTACCAGGGAATCGGTCAGGGGCTCACCCGCAAAAAACACCCAACGCAGGAACGGCAGCGAAACGGGCGCTTTTAAATCACTAACCCAGGTTTGGGCGAGCGAGGGCACTGTATGAATGATCGAAATTTGCTCATGCTGCAGCCAGTTCAAAATCTGTGCGGAGGATGCCATCTCAATATCCGGCAGATGCAGCGCAGCGCCGCTGGTTAGGGGCAGAAAAATATCACGCAGGACCACATCGAAAGACAATCCAGTCAGTTGAGCGCTGCGATCAGAGGGCGTGATCTCAAACTGCTCTCGCTGCCATGCAAGAAAATGGCTCAGGCCCTTGTGACTTCCCAGGACGCCCTTGGGAACCCCGGTCGTTCCGGAGGTAAAAAAGATATAGGCTGCGTCGTTGGGTCCCGGTGCCGGTAATTCACCGTCCAGCAATTGATCATTGAAGTTGCCGTCGAATAGTGACAGCCCCGGAACCGAATTCACCCAATTGTCCTGGGGGCGTAACGGGCCCACACGTATCAATCGTCGCGCGCCGGCTTGCTCCAGCATCAATCGTTGTCGCTTTGGCGGCAGATTGCTATCCAGCGTCAGCAACACCCCGCCACTGAGGAAGACCCCCAGCAGACTCGCAATCAGGTCAGGGCTGGGCAGTCCGAAGACGGCAATCACATCACCCTTGCTTGCGCCATCACTGTACAATGAATGTGCGATTGAGTTCGCCCGCCCAGCCAGTTCGCTGTACGTCAAGCTTGCGGATCCCTGTTTGACCGCGATCTGATTGGGGAACTTTTTTGCCCGGGACATGAACACTTCTGTCACGGGTTCAAGCACGGGTTCTTCCAACACCAGGGACGGGTCCGGCAAAGTTGAGGGCGGATTGACCAGCGAGTAAGTGGAAATTGCCGCGCCTGGATGCGCGACTATCTGCTCCAGCAAATATTCGAATTGACGTAGCATCACTTCAATACGTGCCGCGCCGAATATGTCCGAGTTATAGAGCAGCACAAGTTGAATCGAGTCGAGCCGTTCGCCGACATACAAAGTCAGATCAAACTGCGAACCAGGTGTATCCGGCTGCGACCACACTTCGACCGGCGATACGCTGGTTTCTGTGAGGCCGGGCAGTTCAATTCTCTCCGCGAAATTTAGCAGGTTAAAAAAGACCTGGAAGACAGGAGGGCGGCTCAGGTCGCGAGCTGGATTTAATGCCTCAACAATTTTTTCGAACGGCACGTCCTGATTGGCATAAGCGCCCAGAGCGGTAACCGCAACCTGTTTCACCAATTCGCGAAAAGTAGCGGCAGGCGAGACGAGCGTGCGCAATACAAGATTGTTGAGGAAGAATCCGATTAGCTGTTCGCATTCGCTCCGCGGCCGATTGGCAATTGGTGATCCAACCAGAATGTCTTCCTGTCCGGTGTATCGATGCAGCAGGACATTAAAGGCTGCCAGCATCGTCATGAATAATGTAGCCTGCTCATTCCGGGACAACTCTCTCAGGCCCTGTGATAAGCCAGGCGGCAGCAGCAAAGTCTGGCGCGCTCCGCGAAAACTCTGCTTCGCCGGCCGCGGTTTGTCAGTGGGCAAGTCCAGTGTCATGGGCGCCCCACTCAACTGACGCTGCCAATAGAGCAACTGCTCATTGACCTGCTTACTTGCCAGCCACTCACTTTGCCAGGCGGCGAAGTCTGAGTATTGAATTGGCAGCTCAGGCAACGGAGACGGCTTGCCTTGTAAGAACGCTTCGTAAAGCCTTCCCAACTCGTTGAAGAAGACTTTCCACGACCAGCCATCGGCGATGATGTGATGCATTGTCAGGAGCAACACCTGATCCTCGCTGCCAAGTCTCAAGACAGACGCGCGCCAAAGCGGACCCTGGGCCAGGTCAAAGGGAACTTTCGCCTCCTGATTTATTCGCCGGCGCAGTTCAGTCTCCCGGTCGGCCCGCGGAACAGGTCCCAGTTCAACAATGGGAAAAGCGAAATCCAGGTCGGGCCGAATTGTTTGCACCGGCTGACCGTCCAAGATCTTGAAAGTGGTGCGCAGCGCTTCCTGCCGGCGTACTATTTCTTTGAGACTCAGCTCCAACGCGTGCAAATCCGCAGTGCGCGCCAGGTGCAGCGCGGCCGGAACGTTGTACACCGCAGTCCCGGGAACAAGTTGTTCCATAAACCAAAGCCGTTGCTGTCCCACCGAAAGCGGTGCGGTCGTGGCACCTGATTTGTGAAGAGGCAAAGCGGCTGACAAGACATCGCCTTTGCTGTCAGGCAGGTTCGTAATGCTGCCGGCAATAGTTGGATTCGCAAAGAACTTCTGCAGCGACAAGTCAGTTTTGAAAATATCCCGCATGCGCGACACTACCTGAGTAGCCAGCAACGAATGCCCGCCGAGTTCAAAGAAGTTGTCATTCACGCCAACGCGGTCCAGTCCCAGTACGTCCGTCCAAATCATCGCCAGCAACTGCTCGGTTCGATTACGTGGCGGCAGAAAATTCGCGCTGACCGCCGGGCGCGCACGTTCCGGTGCGGGCAGGGCCCGGCGATCGAGCTTACCGTTGTCCGTGAGCGGCAGACACTCGAGCATGACAAATGCAGCCGGAATCATGTAGTCAGGAAGTTTTTCACGCAGGAAGCCTCGCAACCGCGGGACCAGCTCGAGAAAGACTGTTTTCTTAGCGGGTTGATTTGTAAAGTCTCGCCAGGTCTTCGAGTCCTGTACCAGCGCAGGTGGGAAAGCGTACTCACTCCGCGAGTTGGCGTCCGTAAGCAACGCATCGAGATGGCCCGCAGGTCCGCTATTGATCCAACTGAGATCGGCGCGATACTTCTCAGCCGCAGCCAGCCCCAACAATTCATCGGGCTCGATGCCCTTCACTGTCTTACTGCTTACCGCCAGCCTGAGATC